>Ga0209381_1000532_pt1 | contig 88940 bp, 73 predicted proteins | sample DewCreD2012metaG_FD_184111 | JGI IMG/M metagenome (GOLD analysis project Ga0209381, IMG submission 184111) | Hot spring sediment bacterial and archeal communities from British Columbia, Canada, to study Microbial Dark Matter (Phase II) - Dewar... ... | reverse complement strand
CCGGCCGGACCTGGAGCCCGGTGGGCGACGAAGCGCCGCTGTGCCTGGAAACCTTCTGGCGCAACGACCGCTGGGCCCTCCTCTGCCCCCACACGGCCCTCGACCCTGCAAGAAACTGAGAGGCGCCCCGCAACCGATCAATCTTGAGGGGGACTAGACTCCCTCGAACTCTGCAACGGCCCAAGCAGGGCCCGGGTGGGCCCTCGCTCCACCGTGTACCACTGGGCCATTACGCGGCTGTGCCATTCCAGATCGCAATCAGCAAAGGCCTGTTGCCCGTGACTGAACCAACGCCTGCCGACTAATCTGGCATCCTTCCGGGGGACAAGTGAACCTCAACTGACGCTCTTCTGGTAGGGAAGTCAGCCGTCACTCGACCGACGGCTCGACACCGTCGGCCGGCGGCTTATGTTGGGGGCGTGAGTTTTTGGGCTGAGTTCGAGCACTTGCCGCTGACGGACCTGCTGGCGCGCGCGCGCGCGGCGGGTCCGGCCGAAGTTGAGGCGAGCCTTGCACAGGAACGGCGCTCGCTGGCGGGCTTTGCGGCTTTGCTTTCGCCTCACGCGGCGGCGTATCTGCCCGCGATGGCGCAACACGCCCGGGCGTTGACGCAACAGCGGTTCGGCCGGGTGGTCCGGCTTTTCGCGCCGCTGTACCTCTCGAACGAATGCATCAACAACTGCCGCTACTGCGGGTTTTCGCGGGACAACGCCATCCTGCGCGTGACGCTCAGCGTGGAGGAAGTGGCGCGCGAGGCGCGGGCGTTGCGGGCGGAAGGCTTCCGCAACCTGCTGCTGGTGGCGGGCGAGCATCCGCGGTTTGTCTCCACCGACTATCTGCGCGACTGCGTGGCCGCGCTGCACGCCGAGGTGCCCGGCCTGTCGCTGGAGGTCGGGCCGCTGGACATCGCGCAATACCGGCCGCTGGTCGAGGCCGGCGCCGAAGGCCTGGTGGTGTACCAGGAAACGTACGACCGCGCCGTGTACGCGGAGATGCACCTCGCGGGACCGAAGCGCGATTTTGTGTGGCGGCTGGAAACACCCGAACGCGCCTACGCCGCGGGCTTCCGGCGGCTGGGCATCGGCGCGCTTTATGGACTGGCGGACTGGCGGTTTGAGGCGTTGTGCGTAGCGGCGCATGCGGCGTATCTCCTCCGGCATTGCTGGAAGGCCCAGCTCACCATTTCGCTGCCGCGCCTGCGGCCGTGCGCCGGCGAGTTCCAGCCGCGCACCACGATGACCGACCGCGAACTGGCACAACTGGTCTGCGCGTTCCGTCTCCAGTTCCCGGACGTCGGCCTGGTTCTTTCAACACGCGAACCGGCACGGCTGCGCGACGGCCTGGTGCCGCTGGGCATCACGCTCATGAGCGCCGGCAGCCACACCGAGCCGGGCGGCTACACCGGCGCCGGCCGGGACAAGCTGCATCGCACCGAACGGGGAAAGATTGTCGAACTCGGCGCCAGCGAATGGGCGACTTCCACCGCACCCACCGGACAGTTCGACATCGCGGACGAACGGCCCGCCGCGGTGGTGGCCGCGCGCCTGCGCGACCTCGGTTACGAACCGGTCTGGAAGGATTGGGACGCGGCGCTCACGACCTGAACCGCCATGGACGCCACGCGTGAAGGCACACTTATCGCCAACGGCCAGCCCGTCACGGCGCCCCTGCCCTGCACGCTGGAGCAATGGCTGACGGCGCGGGGACTGCCGCCGTGCAACGTGGTGGTGGAATTGAACGGCGAGGCGGTGGCACCGTCCGAGTTTCCGCGGCGCACGCTGCAAGCCGGTGACCGGTTGGAGATCGTGAAGATCGTGGCCGGCGGGTGAGGCGGCGGCTGGCGAAACTTGAAGTTCAAAGTCCCAAGCCCGCAGTGCGCAGTCCATAGCTGACCTAGGGGAGGCGGAAGCCGGCTTCGGGCATCCGGCATCTGGAATCCGGTTTTCGCCTTCCGCGAACCGCAAACCCGGAACTACAGACAACGAACTTCCATCCCGGTTCCGCTCCGCCGACTGTGGATTTCGGGTTTCGGCTTTCGCCTTCCTGCCTTCCTGATTTTCCCAGTCGTGAGCGCCCGACGGCCGCCTTTTCACTTGGAAGGCCGGCAGAGCGGACCTAGCTTGGACCCGTGATGCAACGGTCACGCAAGACCCGCAAGGCGCTCCTGTTGGGCGTCGGACTCGACTCCGATGGCCACAAGCGCGTCACCACCGGCCCCAACTTCGCCTTGGTGGGCGGCACGGAGGACACACACGCGGAAATGACCGAGAAGGCGATCAAGATCAACGAGAAGCTCGCTTCGCGTGGCAAACGGCTCGAGACCGTAAGCCGGGAGGAATTCGACGACATCGCCCGCTCGGTGGGCCTGCGGCCACACCAACCGGAAAACTCCTGACATGGAAACCGGGGAGCAAAGCTACCTGTTCCTGGTCATAATGGCCGCAGTGGCCACGGCCTTCTGCCTGGCGCCGCTGCTGCTGGCCCGGCTGTGGGCCGCGTTTTTCGCTCCGCCCAAACCGGGGCCGGAAAAGACCGCGCCGTACGAGTGCGGACTGCCATCGCCCGGCGAAACGGGCGTGCAATTCCATTCCGGCTATTACCTGTACGCGCTGGTGTTCCTGATCTTCGACGTGGAAATGCTCTTCCTGTTGCCGTTCGCGGTGGCGTTCACCGGGCTGCCGGCCGGCGCGGTGGTGGCCATGCTGGTGTTTGTGCTCCTGCTGGTCGAGGGGCTGGTCTGGGCCTGGCGGAAAGGGGTCCTGCATTGGGTGTAGTCGGAACCGGTTGCCAGCTCGGCGCGAGCGCGCTTCATTCGCACATGGACGAAGGACTTCGCAGCGAACTCAGCAAGCAGGGGGTGTTCACCACCACGCTGCAGGAATTGTACAACTGGAGCCGGCGCAATTCGATCTGGCCGCTGAACTTCGGCCTCGCTTGCTGCGCCATCGAGATGATCGCCGCCTCCATGGCGCGGTGGGACATCTCGCGGTTCGGCGCCGAGGTCTTCCGCCCTTCGCCCCGCCAGGCGGATCTGATGATCGTGGCCGGCACGGTGACCAAGAAGATGGCGCCCCTGGTGGTGCGGCTTTACAACCAGATGCCCGAGCCAAAGTACGTCATCGCCATGGGCGCCTGCGCCATCTCCGGCGGCCCGTTCAAGCAGGGCTACAACGTGCTCAAGGGCATTGACCGTTACCTGCCGGTGGACATCCATATCCCCGGCTGCCCGCCAAAACCGGAGGCGTTGCTGCACGGTATCCTCAAGCTCCAGGAAAAGATTGCAGCGCAAGCGTTGACCGGCGACGAGCGGCCCCGCCATCTGCGCGAGGACGCGCCGGTCGAGTTCCCCGTGCCCCGGTACGGTCCGTACGACCTGGAACCACCCAAGAACCCGGAGGTCTGGCGGCCGCCCGTGCTGGTGCGGACGCAAGCCGGTTGACGCTTCGCGCCGCCCCCGGTGTCCTGCCCGTGGAAACCCTCGAACAAATCCAGGCCCGTATCCTCGCCGCCGTCCCCGGCGCGGAGGTGTACGTGGAACCCAACGCCGCCGTGCCGGCGCAATCCTCGCTGGTGGTTGGACGCGACCATGCGCTCGCGGTCGCGCGCTTTCTCCGCGACGATCCGGCGCTGCGCTTCGATTACTGTTCAAACGTCACGGGGGTGGACTGGCTCGAAATAAACGTGAAGGAAAAGGTCAAGGTCCGCCGCACCGTGAATGGCACCGAACAGGAGGTCGAGGAGACGGTGGAACGACGGCGTCCCGCGCATTTGGAAGCGGTGTATCACCTGTATTCGGTGGCACTGCGGCAGGGTCCGTTGGTGTTGCGCCAGCGCACCGCGAACCGCGCCGAGGACACCCGGCTGGCGTCACTCACGCCGGTCTGGCGCAGCGCGGAGTTTCAGGAACGCGAGGCGTACGACCTGTTTGGCATCCTCTTCACCGGGCACCCGGACCTGCGTCGCATTCTGATGTGGGACGAGTTTCAGGACTTCCCGATGCGCAAGGATTACGTGGAACCGGACGACTACGAGTTCGAGCCCACGCCCCATGACGCGGTGCTGGAGAAGGCACGGCGGCATTACCCGCTGGGAGGCGCGGCATGACGCCCCGGGAACTCGACGAACGGGCGCTGATCGCGGGGTTGTCCACGGGCGACCTGGTACCTGAGCCACCCGCAGCCGGGGCTCCATCGCCCGCGGCGGCGCGGCCGGGTTACGAGGTCAAAGCCCGGGACGGCGCGCCATTGCCCGGCGAGGGCGAGTGGTTGGCGGTGTCGGTCGGCCCGCATCACCCGTCCACGCATGGCGTGTTCCGAATGGACGTGGTGCTGGACGGCGAGCGCGTGCGGCGGCTCAAACCGGTGTTTGGCTACCTGCACCGCAACCACGAAAAGCTCGGCGAGCAGACCAGCTACCTGGGCTCAATCCCATACACCGACCGGCTGGATTACTTCTGTTCGTTGACCAACAACTGGGCATATGTGCTCACCGTGGAAAAGCTGGCCGGCGTCCGCGTTCCCGAGCGCGCCGAGTACATCCGCGTCATCACCGCCGAGCTGACCCGCATCCTGAATCACCTCTGCCTGATCGGCTTTCTGACCCACGACATGGGCACGATGGGCACGCCGCTCATGTACGCCTTCCGCGAGCGGGAGAAGGTGCTGGACCTGTTTGAGGCGCTGACCGGCGCGCGGATGATGTGCAATTACCTCCGCTTCGGCGGTTGCCGCTGCGACCTGCCGCCGGGCTGGGTCGAGGCTACCCGGGGGTTCGTGGACGGGCTGCCGAGGTTTCTCGATGAGTTCGAGGCCTTGCTCAGCACCAACGAAATCCTCCTGGCCCGCACCGTGGACATCGGCGTGCTCCCGGCGGAACTGGCCGTCAACGCCGGCATCACGGGGCCGATGCTGCGCGCCAGTGGCGTGAACTATGACGTACGCAAGGTGGACCGCTACGGCATCTATGAGCGCTTCAGCTTCCGGGTGCCGCTGGGCGAGCGGGGTGACACTTATGACCGTTACATGGTCCGCGTCCTTGAAATGCGGGAATCGCAAAAGATCCTCACCCAGGCCTTGCGTGACCTCCCGGCCGGGCCGGTGAGCAATCCGCAAGTCAAGGTGCGCGGCCTCCGGCCCAAGCCCGGCGAAGCGTACGGCCGCATCGAAGCACCCAAGGGCGAGCTGGGCTTTTACCTCATCAGCGACGGTGGCCCCAATCCGTACCGCTACCGGGTGCGCCCGCCCAGTTTGGTCAATCTCACCGTGCTCGAAGACATGTGTCTGGGCCACACGCTGGCCGATGCCGTGGTCATCCTGGGCAGCGTGGACATTGTCATGGGCGAGGTGGACCGCTGAGCGTCACCCGCCCGGCGCAGTCGGGAAACAAGCCCTGCGGATGGCGCTCACGACCGCCGCAGCTCGGAGCGCGCTGTTCGTCCCAGACGGCGCGCCCGCGCCCGCTATGCTTCCGTGCATCGGCCGCAGCGCAAGCAAGGACCACCCGGCACCCCTGGCCCACGCGGCTGGAAGCTCTGCAAGGGCTTGGAATTCTTCATCTGGCACGCCCACTGCTTGGCAAGCATTCGCCGCGGAGATGTAGGCGAAAGTGTGTTATTGCTGGGGATTTGGTAACTAACTGGACGGGACCCGTACAACAACAAGACACTTCCATGCACCCTTCCCAAAAGATTCGTTGGGAACTGGCTTTGGCGTGGAGTCTTGGATTTTCGCCGCTGCAATCCGAGTGCGCCGGCGTTCCAGACGAATCCCGCGAAGGCATTCAAATGCCAGCCCCGTCTGTGCGCACCCTGGCGCACCTCAGCCTGGAGGAACTGACGGCCATTAAGGTGGACACCGTGTTTGGCGCGTCCAAGCACGAGCAGAACACCACCGAAGCGCCCGCCGCCGTCACCATTGTGACCCGTGACGACATCCAGAAATACGGCCATCGCACGCTGGCGGACGTGCTCAACAGTGTCCGCGGTTTCTATGTCACCTACGATCGGGCGTACAGCTTCATCGGCGTGCGGGGCTTCAACCGGCCGGGCGATTTCGGCGGACGGATGCTCCTCATGATTGACGGCCACCGGCTCAACGACGGAATTTACGATAGTGCGGCCAGTGACACCGATTTCCCGCTGGACATTGACCTGATCGAGCGGGTGGAAGTAATCCGCGGGCCGGGGTCCTCGCTGTATGGGAACAACGCCTTCTTCGGTGTCATCAACGTCATCACCCGCAAAGGCCGCAATCTGGGCGGGGCAGAGCTGGCCGGGGCGTACGGCACTTTCGACACCTGGACGGGGCGGGTGAGCTACGGCCAGAGATTCACCAATGGCGTGGAATTCGTCGTGTCCGGCAGCCTGTATGATCGCGCGGGGGACGACCGCCTCAGCTATCCGGAGTTCGTGGCGGAAGACCTAGACGGCGGTTGGGCGCGCAACGTGTTCGCCAGCCTCAGCTACAAGGACTTCACGTTGCAGGGCGGCTTCTCGCGGCGACAAAAGGACTGGCCCTCCGCAGCTTACGAAACCGTGCCCAACTCGCACGACCCACGCCTGGCCAGCATGGACGAGCGGGCTTGGGCGGACCTGACCTTCCGGCACGAGTTTGGCGATGAATGGCTTGTTACGGCCCGCGGTTACTTCGATCGTTACCAGTACGATGCGGACTACCCGTACGATTACGACGCCGATCCGGATACGGCGCCGGACTTGAATCGCGACCTGGCCGTAGCCACGTCAGCGGGCGTGGAGCTGTCCGTGAGCAAGATGTTCTGGAACAGCCACCGGCTCACGGCGGGCGGGGAATGGCGGCATGACTTCGAGTTGCTCCAGCAAAACTGGGATGTGGACCCGTATGAGAACTACATGGACTCGAACGAAAGCGGTGATTTGTTCGGGTTGTTCCTGCAGGATGAATGGAGCATCCGGAAGAATCTGATTCTGAACGCGGGTCTGCGATACGATTACTTCAGCGCTTTTGGGGACTCCCTCAATCCGCGCGCCGGGCTGATCTACAGTCCTTGGGAACCCACCGCGTTCAAATTTCTGTACGGTCAGGCCTTCCGTGCCCCCAACGCGTATGAACTTTATTACGCCGGCATCGGATCCATCGCCAATCCCGACCTCCAGCCAGAGACGGTTCAATCATACGAAGTGGTCTGGGAGCAGCGGTGGGGAACCCAGTGGCGCACCGGCGTCTCCCTTTTTTGGAACGATGTGGACGATCTGATCAATCAGGCCACCGCGGACGTTGACGGCAACCCGGAGACCCTGGATGACGACCTGTACCAGTTTGTCAATACCAGTTCGGCGCTGGCGCGGGGGGTGGAATTCGAGGTGGAAAGCAGGCTGCCGGGGGGGGTGAGAGGACTCGCCAGCTACACGTTTACCGACACTGAGGACGAAAACACTGGAGCGCGGCTGGAGAACTCGCCGCAACACTTGGGCAAGCTGAATCTCACCGCCCCGTTGTGGCGCGAAAAGGTCTTCGCCAGCCTCGAGCTGCAGGCCATGAGCGAACGCCGGACGGTGGCCGGCGAAGAGACCGACACCTGCGCCGTCGTCAACTTCACGCTTTTCAGCCGCGACCTGGTGAAGGGGCTCGAATTGTCCGCCAGCATCTACAACCTCTTCGATCAGCGCTACTCACATCCGGTCTCGGCGGACTTCACATACATCGGACCGGTCACGGGCAAGACCATCGCCTTGGACGCAGTCGAGCAAGATGGCCGCTGTTTCCGGGTGAAGCTGCAATATCGGTTCTGAAATGTCTGTACCCTCCGCCACTCCCGAGGTCGAGTTGCGATCCGTCCCGTGCCCCCGGCTGAGCCGGTGGCAGTGTGTTTGTATGGTCCTGCTTTCCTTGCTGGCCCCCCTCAACCAGAACGCACGCACGGCCGATGAGCCCGAGACCACGGCTCGCGAGTATGACGTGAAGGCGTTCATCCTCGTGAAGCTTCTTCCCTTCGTGGAATGGCCGGCCCGGGCCTTTGCCGAACCGGACGCCCCCCTGGTCATCGGTGTGGTGGGCAAGAACCCCTTTGAAGACATACTGACCCAGGCGGCGCGGGGCCAGACGGTGAAGGGCCGGCGGATCGAGGTGCGCTACTTCAAGGAGGATGAGGACCTCGGGACCTGTCAGGTGGTCTTTCTGACCCGGTCGGTGACCGCGCAAACGGAGAACATTTTGCGTCGCCTGCGGGGCCAGCCGGTGCTGACGGTGAGCGACCAGGACAATTTCGCCCAGCACGGCGGCACGGTCGGTTTGATCCTGATGGATCAAAAGGTGGGCATGGAATTCAACCTCGACTCCGCCCGGGCCGCCGAACTCAAACTCAGCTCCCAACTACTGCGGACCGCGCGCGCGGTTATTAAATCCCGATGAAACTCCCGCACTTTATCGGCAATTTGCCGCTGCGGCGCAAGGTGACGCTGCTGCTGCTTGCACCCTGCCTGGCGGTACTGCTCACCGCCGGCGCGGCGCTGTTCGCCTTCCAGATCCGGATGTTCCGCGAGGATTTTGCCCGGGACATGAACCGCCTCGGGGAGATGGTGAGCGCAAACTCCATTGCCGCCATCTCCTTCGAAAACGTCGAGGATGCCACCCACGTTCTCAGTTCCCTTCGAGCCAAGGCCGACATCCTCAGCGCGGCGTTCATCCTGCCCGGCGGTCGCGTGTTCGCGAAGTACGGCGATCACACCGAGCCTCCGGTATATGACAACGAATCCCGGTTCACCTTCCGGGACAAGGATGCCCTGACCATCAAGCCCGTAATCCACAATGGCAAACAGATCGCCACACTCAACCTGGTGAGTGATTACCGGACGGTCTATGCCAGCATTATGAAGCTGGTGAGCTGGATGCTGCTGTTGGTGGTACTGGTCGGCGCGGCGGTGGCGACGCTGCTGTCGAGCTGGATGCAACGGCTGATCTCCGAACCCGTACTGCGCCTGGCCCGCGCCGCGCAAGCTGTGGCCGACCACAATGATTACTCGATCCGCGTCCAAGAAGGCTCCGGCGTGGAGTTGCGCAACCTCATCCGGACGTTCAACCAGATGCTGGCCCGCATCCAGGAACAGGATGCTGCCCTCACCCGGTCCCAGCAGAAGCTCGAGACGCTCATCAACTCCATCGAGAGCATCGTCTGGGAATGCGCGCCGGACACGTTCCAGTTCACCTTCCTCAGCCGCCAGGTCGAACGCATCCTCGGTTACACGCCGGAACAATGGACCGCCAACCCCCGATTCTGGCACGAGCACCTGCACCCGGACGATGCCGCCGCGGCGGTCCAGACCTGTCACGACCACGTTGCCGCCGGCAAACCCTACAGCTACGAGTACCGCATGGTGGCGGCGGACGGCCGGGTGGTCTGGATTCGCGAGAGTGGCTCCGTCGTGCATGAAGGCGGCCGCCCCGCGGTCATGCGCGGCATTTTCCAGGACATCACCGCCCAGAAAAAGGCCGCGGAGGAGGTGGAGCGCCTCAACCGCCGCCTACTCGAGACCTCGCGCCTGGCCGGCATGGCGGAAGTGGCCACCGGTGTCCTGCACAACGTCGGCAACGTGCTCAACAGCGTCAGCGTTTCCGCGGCCCTGGTCAGCGACCGGCTGAAACAACTGAAGCTCGCCAACCTGCGCCGTGCCACCGGCATGTTGCGCGAGCAGAACGGCAACCTCGCTCAATTCCTGACCGAGGACCCCAGGGGACGGGTCCTGCCGGAGTATCTCACGGCGATCTCCGAGCAGCTTACCGCGGAACAGAACGAACTGATCCAAGAAGCGGCGGTGCTGACGCAATATATCGAGCACATCAAGGAAATCGTCGCCATGCAGCAGGGTTACGCCAAGGTGTCCGGTGCCTTTGAACACCTGGCGCCCACCGAGCTGGTCGAGGACGCGCTGCGCATTAACGCCGCCGCCTTCGAGCGGCACCGCGTCGAGGTGATCCGCGAGTACCGTAACCACCTGCCGCGGGTGAACGTGGACCGGCACAAGGTCCTGCAGATCCTCATCAACCTCCTCCGCAACGCGAAATACGCCCTGGACGCCGGCAATCCGTCCCAGCGGCGGTTGGTCGTCCGGGTGGAGCATGGCGATGCCGGCAAGGTGACCATTCGCATTCGCGACAACGGGGCGGGAATCGCGCCGGAAAATCTCGCCCGCATCTTTGCCCTCGGCTTCACCACCAAGAAGGACGGTCACGGCTTCGGCCTGCACAGCGCCGCCAACGCCGCCAGGGAAATGGGCGGGCGCCTGAGCGCCCACAGCGAGGGTCTGGGGCAGGGCGCCGAATTCAGTCTGGAACTGCCGGCCGTCCCGCGGATCGGCCTGCCGGAGCCGTTCGCCGTCGCACCTGCCGCCGCGCGATGAACCACCCGAATTTAAAATCCACCAGGGGTGTATCCGGCCACGCGCACACTGGATGTGCTCAAATCCATCCCTCTCCTGCGCCGCGCGACCCGCCGCATCTTGGCTATTTTGTGCGCAGGGGGGAGTACCAGTACTGCGAATCCACCTTGAGCTTTCCCGTCGGGGACAAGAACGCGTGGGCGTCCGCCCTGCCTTCCGAATCTCATCACAACACCACGGTCTCATGAACACCACAGCGCACCCGCCGGTCACGCCGCCGGCACACCATCGGATTCTGGTGGTGGACGACAATCCCTCGATCCATACGGACTTCCTGAAAATCCTTTGTCCGCGCCAGCGGCCCAAAGACGGGTTTGACCAATGGGAAGCCATCCTCTTTGACGAGGTCCAGGAGGCGAAGGACACTGTGCGTTTCGAGCTGGACAGCGCCCATCAGGGCGAGGAAGCCCTCGAGATGGTGAAACAGGCGCTGGCGGTCAATCGCCCGTACGCCCTGGCCTTTGTGGACGTGCGCATGCCACCCGGCTGGGACGGCATCGAAACAGTCAGTCGCCTTTGGGAAGTCCAGCCCCGGCTGCAAGTCGTCATTTGCACCGCCTACTCGGACTATTCCTGGGAGGAGATGCGCGCGCGGCTGGGACGGCCGGACAACCTGGTGGTGCTCAAGAAGCCGTTCGACAACGTCGAAGTGCAGCAACTGGCCCACGCCCTCACCCGGAAATGGGAGTTGAACCTCCAGGCCGAACTCAAGATGGAGCAGTTGGAGGCCATGGTCCGCACGCGCACCGCCGAACTCGAGCAAGCCAACGCCAATCTTGCCCGATCCGAGGAGCGGTTCGCGAAGGCCTTCCACACCAGCCCGGTGGCCATGGCCATCCAGTCGCTGCCCGACCGCAGGGTGGTGGACGCCAACGAACGGATGATCCACCTCACCGGCCGACGCCGCGAGGAATTGATTGGTGCCGGTGCCGGGGGGGTGTTCAACGCAAGCGCGCCGCCACTGGTCGAGTCCTGGTACGCGAGCCTTGCGCGCGGCGAGGTGGTGCGCGAGCAGGAAACCGAACTGCGCGACCAGGCAGGCAACTTGCACCAAGTGCTGGTGTCGCTGGCACCGGTCGTTCTTGCCGACCAGCCTCACGCCCTGCTGGCGGTCCGCGACGTGACCGAGCGCGCCCAGCTCGAACAGCAGCTCCGGCAGGTGCAGAAAATGGAGGCCGTCGGGCAACTGGCCGCCGGCATTGCCCACGACTTTAACAACATCCTCACCATCATCCAGGCCCATGCCGAATTGATCGCCAGCCAAATCACCGATGACGGCCCGGAGGCCCGGTCCTTGAAGGAGATCACCCGGGCGGCCAACCGCGCGACCGACCTGATCCGGCAACTGCTGGCGTTCAGCCGCAAACAGGTTATGCAGTTCCGCTACCTGGACCTAAACGAGGCCATCCAGGGCTCGCTGGGCATGGTGCGCCGGCTGGTGGGCGAGCACATTCGACTGCACTTCTCGCCCGCGCCACGCTTGCCCACCATCTACGCGGACCTGACCATGCTCGAACAGATCCTCCTGAACCTGGCCAGCAACGCGCGCGACGCCATGCCCAAAGGCGGGGAGATTGAAATCTCCACCTCTGCGCTCACGGTCCAGCGGGGCGCCACCCCCCTGGATCCCGAGGAGCGTCACGGCGAGTTCGTCCGCCTGACGTTCACCGACACCGGTTGCGGCATGGACAAGACCACGCTGAACCGCATCTTCGAACCGTTTTTCACCACCAAGGGCGTCGGGGCGGGCACCGGACTTGGACTCTCCACGGTCTTCGGTGCCGTGCGTCAGCATGGCGGCTGGATCGAGGTGGACAGCCATCCCGGCCAGGGCACGACGTTTCAAGTTCATTTCCCCGCGGGCGCGCAGCCGGTGGAAAAGCCGCCGACCCCGCTCGAAATCCCGCGGTTGTTGCGCGGCCGGGAGACCATCCTGGTGGCCGAGGACGAGGATGCGCTGCGCGAGATGGTTTCGCTGGTGCTCACCCGGCAAGGCTATTCCGTGCTCGTGGCCACGTCCGGCCCCGAAGCCCTCACCGTTTACGAAAGCGCCGGCTGTCCCATTGACCTCCTGCTCACAGATATTGTGATGCCCGGTGGGATCATGGGCGGCGAACTGGCCCGTCGCCTGCGCGCCTTCAACCCGGAACTCAAGGTGATCTTTACCAGCGGCTATCGGCCCGGCATGGCCGGGGTGGACGTCTCGCTGGTGGACGGCGAAAATTTCCTGCCCAAGCCTTATTCCATCAACAAGCTCGCCCAGATCGTCCGGGAAACACTCGACCGTTCCGTGCCAGTGTCTGCGAACTGAGCGTCCCGGTAACCGGGAATGTCAGTTCCTGCTGGCTCTCCTGCTGGCTGCTCGGGCGGCGGGCCGGGACGTATCTCAATTTCTTGCCACGGGCTTGGGGCCGAGGTAGCAGCCGTCTTCCAGCCGGCCGTACAGCCGGGCAACTTGCGCTGCGGCTCAACGAAGCCCATCTCAACTGGCCGGAGGATTCCAAGCGGCTGGAAGCGGTTCTCTCCGCCCACCCGGATGGTTGCCGGGATGACAGCCGGCGCACCCAGACGAATCCCGAGCTTTTCGGGAGGTGCAGATAAGCAAGGTACGCCCGGCGGGGCGCGGTACGCACTGCACCAAGACCGATTCAGTTCCCGGGGTGAACGTTGGAGGTCTTCCGTGAGGGCGCGGAAAGCCGCCCGCGAACCGCAGACGCTCTCCGTTCAATCTGGCCCGGCCAAGCTCAGTGCCGGGCCGGGATCGCCGCCCGGCCGGGCTGCGGGATGGGCGTGGCGGGAAGCAGGAGATCAAGATGCGTCTCGCCCTGCCCGAGGGGACTCGTCTTCACGATTCCACCCAGTTCGCGGGCCATGACCTCGAGTCCATCGTGCCACGAGGAGATCGCGCCATCGTTCGGGTTTGCCGGCCGGCCGGCGGCCGCCCGAGCAAGGGCGGACTCCGCCGTCTGGGGGGCCAACGGCCGCAGAGAAAACCGGAACCGGACAAAACCACCCGGCTCACTCCGCAGCGAGCCGGCCACCGCCGGCGCCTCGGCGTCGGTGTTGGCGGCGCTCACCGTCAGACTGCCACCCTTGCGCACGACGTGCCGGGCCCGGAGACACACCGCCAACAGGAGTTGCTCGAGCAGCAATGGCTCGGTGCTGACAGGCCAGAGCGTGGTTGGAATGGCGAATTGGAATCGGGTCTGCGGGCGTGAGGAGGCCTGCATCATTTGCAGCACCCGGCGGGCGATGGGTGCGGGATCGAGGAGTCCGCGCGGGCCGCTGGCCGCGCTGCTCAGGGTCATGATGTGGTTGACCAGCGCGGCGCCGCGCTGGGCGGCGGATTCCATGATGGCCGGCAGGCCGGCCGACGAGGGGTCCGTCGCGGTCTGCCGCAGCACGCTGCACCCCATCAGGAGCGGCGCCAGGGCGTTGTTCAGGTCGTGCGCCAGATCGCGGAACACGGCGCGGAGCAGTTCGAGACTCTGACACCGCATCACCTGGCGCTCGAATTCCAGTGGTGACACGGCGGCGGCGGCCGTTTCCGGCAGAGCGGCCGACGAGGCGGAGAAAGCCGGAACTTGCGTTGGAACCCGGTGGTTGGTTGGCGCAGGATTGGTCTGGAACATATCACGGTGGGGGTTGGCTTCCCGTGCGGCTTTGGCTGGTACGGGTTTCTGCTCCGGCCCGGCAGCGGGGTTCCCAATTCGCAGTTCGCTGGAAGGCGGCATTTCAGTTGCACCCCCCTTCAACCGGGTTGTTGATGAGATTCAGCGCGGCCTGACTCATCGCATTCTGGGCGGCACTGAGGGCTTGAAAGACCGGTTCAGAGGAACTCTTTGGCCAGGTACCCAGCGCCGCCCAAGTCTTGTACGCGGCCATAAAGGCTTCCATGGCGCTGAGCACGGTTTCCTGCGTGGCACCGCCTGAGGCGTTGTTGTTCCTGGGGCTGCGATAAAACAGTTCGGCCATGTATTCCATGACCGGCGGCGTGACCGGCGGCGGATTGAACACCGTGCCGCGCCATACGCCCAGGTTGTACACGAAGTTGCAGTCGCGCGTGAGAATTTGCTGGGCATCGAGGGTGTTGGTGTGTGTCAGAAGTCCCAGGGTGGTCCCCTTGATGAAGTAGGCGTTCACCCCCGATATGCCATTCGGCACGGCGTTGGTGCCCAAACCGTCAATCGAGTACCGTCCCTGCCCGGGCGAGGCGTGGTTGTTGAGGGTGAGGCGCACAAACAGCGGAGCCAGGTTCACCCGTTGGACGCGCAGGTCGCGCCCCAATCCGCCCCAGGTCCCCCACGGGCCGACGGCCGGGAGGGTCTCGGGGGCCGCGTTCCATGCCGCGTCAAAGTTCGTAGCCGTGGTGCCGCCGTTCATCACGGCCGCGGGAAACGGCGGCCCCAGCGAGGAGAACAGAATCAGCCGGGCGTTGACGGGCGGAATGACCGAGCCGTCCACGTTGGTGACCACGGAGCCCGCGATCGTTTGTTGGTAAGGGAGCCCCTGGCCGTTGCTGCCAATCTGCAGGCGAGGGTCAATCCAGAGAACGCGGGCGTTGTAGCGCGGGTTTTGGCTCACCGCCACGAGGTCGGCTCCCGCCTCGACGGCGATGGTCTGGATCCAATTCGTAGGCCCTGGGATGGTGCGCGTGCGTTGAATGCTGCGCTCCAAGGCTTGAGCAAAACGGGACAAGGTCGCGTCTTCTTTGCGTGCCTCGATCGCGTCCAGTTGCCGGACGGTGACGCCAAACACCAGGGTGGCCAGGATCATGATCACGGCCAGCACGCCCACCATTTCGATCAGGGTGAAGCCGTTGCGGGCGGGCGTCAGGGGGGGCGGGCCGGCCGGGGTGACTCGGGCTCGACGGGGTCTCGCTCCACCGGCGTGGATGCTGCTGCGAAATGCGAAATCTGAAGTCCCAAGCCCGAGGTCTGGCGCCTTTACCGGGGAGTGCCCTATACCAAGGACCGGGAACCGGGAACCGCGAACCGGGAACTTTTCCCGCTGGCCAGCCCCCCTGCGAGGCTTAGTGGGCGGCGGGCGGGGGGATCGGCTGCGGCTTGGTGAGGGTTGAGGCATGGAAGTTGTGAAGGGTGCGGCCTACTTGAGGAGGTTCTTGCTCACGTTATCAAGCATGGTCTGGGCGTTGAGCAACATTTGGTAGTGGGGCACCTGCTGCAGATTGACACTGCCGTGGCGCGCGAAACAGGGCGAGTCCCCCGACCACAGCGTGTAGATGAACAGGTACGTGTACATCTGATCCACGACGGCCTGCTGCGTGCCGCCGAAGTCCGCGCCCGGATTTCGCGCCGTATTCAGGAATTGCTGCACCGCCGCGGCGAACTGCATGCCGCGGGATGGCCGCAGGCGCCCTTCGTGAATCAACCCGCGCCAGTAGCCGAACTCGTACACGTAGCTCACATCGCCGGACAAAATCTCGCGGCATTGAAGCGAGCCGTCGGCGCCGTGCAGGCCAATGACGGTGCCGTCCACGTAGTACGTGTCCCACCCGGTGCCGGTGGTGGGGACGGGATAGGCGGGGCCGCCGTCAATGGAGAACCGGCCGGTGTTGTTGAGATCGTTGTTGATGAGCACCAGGCGGTGGAACAGACGCCCGAGGTTGATCCGTTGGATGAGCAGGTCCTCGCCCGATCCGGTGTAGGTGGTCCAACTGGCCGGAACGCTGCCGGCGGGGGTGTCCCAGATCTCCGCAAAATTGGCGGCAGTGGGGGTGCCGCTGGCGATCGGCAGCGCCCCGGACAGCGAGGCCAGTATCATCACGCGCGGGCTCACGGGCTTGGGCGTTCCGTTGGTGGTCTGGGTGTAGGGCAATGAGGCGCCCGCCAGCCGGAGGTTGGGATCCACCAGAAACACCCGCGTGTATCCCCGCGGGGTGGTAACGACTCCGCCGGCGCCTTTATCAGCCGTGTTACCCACAAACGTCGCCCACGTGCCAGGGCCGGGCAGGGCGCGGTTCTGGCGCGCACCTGTTTCAAGCGCGTCGGCCAGCGCGGTCAAATCCGTCTGCTCCTTGGTGTAGGCCGCCTGCTGAATCCGCCGCAATATCCCGGGGACGAGTGTGGCCGCGAGGATCGCGATGATGGCCAGCACTGCGACCATTTCGATGAGCGAAAAAGCTCGGCCCGCATGGGGCGGGTGGCCGGTGGCGGCAGGCCCACCACGAGCACGGCAACGTGAGCTGTGCAGGTTGGCGGGACGAGTTGATTGGAACGTTGCTTTCATCGGATGTTCCCCACCAGGCTCAAGATCGGGAGATAAACTGCCAGGGCCACGATCAGCACGATGAAGATGAGGAACAACATCAGAGCCGGCTCGAGGAAGGTCAGCAGTTTCTTGGCTCGCTCGGGGACGATCTGGTTGTAGTAGTCTGCCACCTCTTGGAGAGTGCCGTCGAGGTTGCCGCTGGCCTCGCCCACCGAGACCATCCGCAACACCAGCGGCGGGAAGATGGCCGCCTGTTGCACGGCCTCGCTCAACGTGTTCCCGCCTTCCACCGCTTCCTGCACCTTCACGACGGCCTCTGCCACGATGATATTGGCGACCAGTTCGCGGCAGAGCTCAAGCGCGTTGAGCACCGGGATGCCGGCGCGGTACATGATGGCCAGGTTGTTGGCGAAGCGGGACAGCGAGAGCATGTGATTCATCGGCCCGAAGAGCGGCAGTTGGAGCTTCATCTGATCCAGCCAGCGCGCAAACGCCGGCGACCAACGCCGGCCCAGCCGCGCGCCAAAGATCGTCACCAGCAACCCCACCACCGCCATCCACCAGTACTTCTTTGCAACGTCACCCACACCAAAGACCATTTGCGTCACCAGGGGCAGCGGAGTGTTGAGCTTGGTCAGCAGGTTCGCGAACGTGGGCACGACGAACGCAAAGAGAAAGACCACGAACAGACAGACCACCGTGATGACAATGGCGGGGTACAGGGTGGCCTGCTTGACCTCGGAAACGAGCTTGTCCAGCCAGGAGAGATAGCGTTTAAGTTCGAGGAAGGCGCCGGGCATGTCGGCGCTGAGTTCGCCGGCCCGCACAATGCCGATGAACTCGGATGAGAAGGTGCGGTGGTACTTGGCCATGGCCTCGTAAAGCTGGTGGCCGGATTCCAGCTCCTGCTTCAACCCCCGCACCACCTCCCGGAACGCGGGATCATCGCAGTGGCTGGCGATGGCGCCGATGGCTTGCACCATCGGGACGCCCACCTTGGTCTGGTAGGACATCATGGTGCAAAACTCGATCAAGGCCCGCCGTTTCCGGCCGCTCGGCATCTTGGGACCGCCACCGGGACGGTTCTGGGGGATGGGGGTAACGGCGGCGGCGGCGGGCTGGGCAACCTGCGCCTCGGTCAGCCAGAGTTCAGCCGCTTTGAGCGCCCGCTCCAGGCTCAGTTCGTCGGCGGCCGACATGGTCCCGCGCCGAACCCGGCCGGAGGCGTCCACTGCTTTGTAGCGAAAAAAAGGCACGGGGTATCCGGGGGTTGTCAGCTCAGGCGCGTCACGCGCCACAATTCTTCAAGGGTGATGCTGCCCTGGGCCACCTTGAGCAACCCGTCCTCGAACATCGTTCTCATGCCGGCTTCGCGGCCCAACCGGAGATACTCGGAAGCGGGCGCCCGTTGAATTATGGGCGAATGGAACCGCTCGTCCACCCGCAGCAACTCGTGAATACCCATGCGGCCTTTGTACCCGGACTGGCGGCAATGCGGACAGCCCACGCCATGCCAGAGCTTGTCCGGCATTTGCGGCAGCTCGATCTGGAGCGTTTGCAGCACCTCGGCGAGATTCTTCACCGGCTGGCGGCACTGCGGGCAGATGGTCCGCACCAGCCGCTGGGCCAGCACGGCAATCAAACTGGCGGGCAGCAGAAACGGTTCCACCCCCATGTCCAGCAAGCGGGGGATGGCGCCCGGCGCGTCGTTGGTGTGGAGCGTGGAAAGCACCAGGTGGCCGGTGAGCGCCGCGCGCACCATCAACTGCGCGGTCTCGGTATCCCGCGTTTCGCCCACAAGGATAATGTCCGGGTCCTGACGGAGTAACGCACGCAGCCCGGCGCTGAAAGTCAGTCCGCGCTCCTCCTTGATCTGCGTCTGCCGAACCAGCGGCATGACGTACTCGATGGGGTCCTCGAGAGTGAACGTGCTAACGTCCGGCGTGCTGATTTCCTTGAGCACCGCGTAAAGGGTCGTGCTCTTGCCGCTGCCGGTCGGCCCGGTCACCAGCACGACGCCGTAGGGCCGGTTGAATGCCTCACGGAACTGTTCCAGCGTGTCGGTGGCGAAGCCGAGCGCGGAGAGGTTGATGATCTGGGCTTCCGGGTCGAGAATGCGCGCCACGATGTTCTCGCCAAACCGGGTGGGCAGGCTCGAGACGCGCAGGCTGACCGGCCGGCCGGCCACCATGACGTTTGCCCGCCCGTCCTGCGGCGCGCCGGTCTCTCCCAGGTCCAGTTCGGCCAGGATTTTCATTCGCGTGGTGACTGCGGACTGCATGGCCTTCGGGATCAACACGTCATGCTGGAGCACGCCGTCAATGCGCTTGCGGATGCGCATCATCTGCTCCTCGGGCTCGAAGTGGATGTCGCTGGCGCCGCTATTGACCGCGCTGCTGATGATCTGGCTGACCAGTCGGATGATGGGCGCGTCCTTCTCCTTGTTGCTCTGGCGGCCGAGGACCTCTTCCAGCGGCTGGGCTGGCTCCTGGCTCTTCTGTTCAAGCACCTCCTCGATCGTGGCCCCGACGGTTTCAAGGGCGTGGTAGTTGAGCTCCAGGCAATGAATAATGTCCCGCTCGGTGGCGGCCAGGACGTCAATGGTGAGTCCGGTCGCATGCTGGAGCGCGTCAATAGCCGCGAGGTCCAACGGATCCGCCAGCGCCACAGTCAGCACGCCGTCCGTGCGGGAGACGGGCACCGCGTTCACCCGGCGGGCCAGCTCGTACGGGACGAGCGCCATGAGCGAGTTCGGGATGGTGAACCCCTTCAAGCTTATGCTCCGGGTGTTGGCCAACCTGCCGAGGAGGTCCGAAATCACTTCCGGCGTGACCAGACGAAGATCAATGAGAACTTTGGTCAACGCTTCGCCGCGACGACGTTGTTCGCGCAGGGCCAGTTCGAGTTGATCGGACGTCAGATGACCCGCCGCCACGAGGTGCTCTTCCAAGGACAACCGGCGAGCCGGCGACAGCTTGTCACCTGACTTCGGTCGGACCGTTTGGGTGTCGGTGGGCATGGCGAGCGGCATCGCTCAGGCGGGACAGGCTTCCAGACACCGGTTCAGAACTCCTTGAATCTGCCGGTAGGTAAACGGCTTGGGCAAGAACTCAACACCCCGGCTGGTCTCCAGTTCGGAGATGAAAGCCGAACCCGCGAATCCGGTGGTGAGGATGACCTTCAAATCCGCCCGCTCAGCCCGCAGGCGGTTGGCCAGTTGCAGGCCGTCCACGAGACCAGGGATGACGAGATCCACAATCAGCAGATCCAGGCTGTCACGGTTTTCCTGCCACAGCCGCAACGCCTCGGCGCTATCCCCCGCCTCGAGAATCCGGCACCCACGATCCTGGAGGACCAGCCGGGTGACTTCGCGCACCGCCTCGTCGTCTTCGACCAGCAGCACGGTCTTCCCTGGCGTGGATCCAGCAAAGGTCTGCGCAGGCGGGTCCTCGCTGGCCGGGGGTTCGGTTGGTGGGCTCTGGCAAACCCGGCTGGCCGCCAGCACCCGTGGCAGGCTGACCTCGAAACCCACCGAGCCGTTGGCCGAGGGATGCTCGCGAATCCGACCGCCCAGCCGGGTCACGATGGCCTTGGCCACCGTCCACTCCAAACCCGTGCCTTGGGCGTTCACGCTGGTGTCCCGAATCGAGGTTGTGAAATTGGCTGTGGCCGGAGTGTTGGGAGAGCACTGATATTCGATGGTCAGCGATACCGTGCCCGCCAACGCCGGGGGATTGGGAAGCGCGTCTTTTTCCGAAATGTCCGCCGAGACTCCCAGCCGCAGGGTTCCACTTTGTTGGAGCGGATGCCAAGCCAGCAGGGCGAGATCGGTAATTAACTGCTGGATGGCCGCAGCTTCCCCCCTGACTGGGACAGAGCTCGTACCAGACTCGACTTCAATCTTAACTTGGTCTCCGAGCAGATGGCGCAAGTGCCGAGAGGTACCGTCCAACACAACATCCAGTTCCGCCATCGTGTCCGCGACCCCAAGTTCGGAATTACCCAGAATCGAAAGCTGGCTGACCAGTGTAGCGGCGCGATAAACGGCCCAGACCAATTCGCGCTGGTGGTTGAGAGCCGGAGCCAACCCGGAATTGCCGTCTTGGCGGTCGCCCGGCGATGGCTTGAGGGCGTCTAACGCGCGCTTCAGAATGCTTCCTACTCCGTCGGCGAGCAGGGTCAGGAGCGTTGCCATCGTTTGATCGGGGCGTTCGGCGAGGTTGTTCGAGGCTTGAACCAACGCCGGCGGTGCCGTGCATGAGCGGAGAACACCGCCTTGACGAGACCGCGCGGCGTAGGCCCGGGCCAATTGCCGTGCTTGAAGCGGGTCCGGAGGATACCGCAGCACACCCAGTTGATGGGGGTATTGTCGCGACGCGACAGTTTCCACCCAGGCGCAATCCTCGGCGGGCACACAGAGAATGACCGGCAATCCAGCCTCTACCTCCCAAAAACGGGTAACGATGTCCAAACCCCTCTCGCGGTCAAACTCCAGGGTTCCGACCAGAAAAACCAGATCATACGGCCCGCTTGGGTTGCCGGCTTGGCGCAGCATTTGAAGGGCCTGTTGGACGTCAGCAGTCTCCTCGACCTGATAGACCGTTGCAGCGCCAGGGGCGGCTTCAACTCGCGCCCTGAAGCGATCGGACTCTCCCTCCCCTTCAAGTCTCGAGAGCGCCTCGCGCAATTGCCCGCGCAGTGCCCCGTCTTGGCCGACCACCAAAACACGCCCGATGGTGGAAGCTTCAAGCATTTGTTCCATGCATTCCCCAATTCTAGGAAGTCCCACGACCCCGCCCTGTGCGGGACCACCTTCCAACAACAGCTCCGGAGCTTTGCTTGTCTTTTCCTTCGGCGCGGTCGCTCAAGCAGTCGTGTTGACCCGTCAGCCCCCGGCACTTTCAGCAGGCATGCGTCCCCTCAGTTGGCCGACGCCCCACGTCACAATCCCACGTTTTTCAAATCGAATTGTCAGACCGCGAGCCGCGCAACCTGGGCAGTGCGCCACGACCCTTGGCCAATAGCAACAAGGCTGCGTAGCAGGGATCATGCCTGTCGCCGTGCATGAACTTATGCCAAGCAAATTTTGCCTGCTATTCCCGTGGTTACTTGACCACCCTAATTAAATTTGTCGGGATCACCAACCTCTGGATACCAATTGCCGTGCTGTTGGGTTGCAGGCCGGATTGGGCCTCGCACGGTCTGCAAAGCCTGCCCTTTGCCGCCCAAGTCAGACTCGATGTGACTCAGCTCCAAGAATTAATGAAAATCTGATGTAACGATGTACACCGCCACAGCGAAACGTTTGGGGAACGAAGCCGCCAGGTCAGGCGGCCGTTTATGGAAGATACTCGAACTTTGTCCCAAGCTGGCGTCTGATCGCGGCTCAATGCAAGGGGACAAAAGGCTCAAGCATTGACCGGGAAACCGGAAAGAAATTGCACACCCCTAGCCGGCCGGCGTCTAGCAATCATCTAGCCACCGGCGCAACTCTTTTTGGTCAAAGACAAGTGCAGCGGCATGAAATCTGGATCGTTGAGCCCTGTGCTGCGTAATTGCCTTGCTGCGTGTGGGTAGGCGACCAAGAGTGATTGCAGACCCCATCTGTGTCATGTTGCTTTACCGGGCCCGGGGACGTGATCGCCATCCTGCAATGGCACTTGAATTGCTTTCATACACACGGATTTATACCGGGTTTTGGTAAATTGGCGGCCGCTGGGTAAGCCTCTTGTGGGAGCGGTTCGGTGCCTTTTAAGCAATCATGAAGAGCGTACTCGGGAGAAAACAGATCTCAGGAGCAGGCACGTTGATTGAAACCTTGGGAGTCGTGTGTGCCATAGCGATTCTCTTGACTGTGCTGCTACCTTCAATTCTGCGGGCCTTGGACAACGCCATGCTGGCTTCCACCCTCCAGAGTGTGGCCCATTTGAGAGATGCTGCGGAGCAATATTACAAATCCTATGGGAAATTTGCCGGAGTGGGCGGAACAACTCTAACCACTTGGACCAACAACACTTACGACTACTGGGATCGCCGTGTCCTCGTTCCGGAGTCGCTTGTTGAAAGCGCGTTACGGTCCCGGCTGGCCACAAACGCTTTTGTCAGGGTGGCCCGGATCACCACCACCAGCAGCAACACAGCCATCCTGTCGTCCGGAAATCTAGGGAAGCTGGGCACCTTCAACGGCAACAACGGCTTGTACAATCTGACCCGTGAATACGCCGCGCTCAGCTTGCCTCCGATGGAGGATCGGTTGCTGGCCGGTAGGCGTTGGAGCCAGACCGCCGGTCTGGCAGCTCTATCGTTGTCGCGTCCTGTTCAACGGCTAACACTTTGGTTGGCAGACCGGAGGTCGCCTTCGCGAAAACCCAGTGAATCGTTCCGGGTTGGAGATCGCCAGACAGTTTTGGGCACCCCGAGCGGCACCCGCCTGTTCCACCAAGTGAAAGGGTTCCTCATCAATCCCCTGCCCTTCCTGCCGGAGGCTTGTTATCCACTTCCCAGCGGAACTCCCGCACCAGACACGGACATCGGATACAACGTCACCTTGCCCAATCCGATGTTTTCCAACCCCAACGCCAAGACCCAGATTGTGGCCCCATCCTCCACCGTCCCGGCCTATGTGGTGGAGGTGATACTGCAGGGCGTTTCGGTTGAGAATGCATACCGCCTCAGTCGGGCCATTGATGGAGTCCGACAGAGCAACTGGGCCTACTTTGACAGCCTGGGTCGAGTGAAATACGACATGTACGACGCGAGCGGCGGGGCCAAGGCCGGGGTGGTGTTCATTTACCTTGCGCACAAGTAATTTTGTGAAACGACTCCAATCTTCGGCGCTTTGAAAACGCCCTCCGGGAAACGAGTATGAAGATGCGTTTTGTGCTGCAGTGCTTGATTGTGGGCGTCGCGGTTACCTGTCTCACCCTGCTGGTCGCCTATCCGTGTTGCCTGAACGGTAACGCCCGAGGAATTCCCTTTGCCTTGTACCTCCCGCGGTGCGAAGCAACTTTCGCTTCCATGACTCTGGGCAAAGAAGACCGGAGCACACATGCCCTGGATTTTGCCCGTCTGACTGCTGACACCGTTTTGTGGGGCGGGTTGGTGCTGGGTTTGCGGCACCGTTTAGCACGTCGCAAATCCTTTTCGGCTTGAGTTGCTCGCATGATCCATGCCGTTCCAATTCGGCAGGGGTCTAGACCTCAACGCTCCCGACCGCCACGACTGTTTGGATGCGACCTTCAAGATTGTCCGGAGACCGTGCTCGTGTAACTATCACCCGATTTGGGGGGAGGGCTTTGGGGTAAGGGCCATGTAGCGCACATTTCCCGGCAAGATACCCTTGGTTGGTTTCATTTACCCACGCCAAGGTGCAGCCATGTCTTCGGTTGAGATCAGCACGCGTGTGACCACTCGTCCCGGCCGGACCCGGTGACGCGAAGCAACCAATACGTGCAACGACGTTGGTCACCCGCCAAGTTGTGAGCCCATCCCGGCGCGACTTGCCAGCAGGTTGGAGAACCACCTACCCTGGGGCCATGCGCTCCACGTTTTCAACCTGGCTTGGGCTGGCCCTGACTGTCCTGAACCTTCGCGCCGCGGCCCCGCTGGCTTTGCATCCGGACAACCCGCATTACTTCCTTTGGCGCGGGCAACCGACGATCCTCATCACCTCCGGCGAGCACTACGGCGCGGTGCTGAACCTGGATTTCGACTTTCGAAAGTACCTCGACACGCTGGCGCAGGACGGCCTCAACAACACCCGCACCTTCACCGGCGCGTACTGTGAGGCACCCGGCGCCTTCAGCATCGCCCGCAACACGCTCGCCCCGGAGCCGGGCCGCCTGATTGCCCCGTGGGCACGCAGCGACCAGCCTGGCTACCGGAACGGGGGGAACAAGTTTGATCTGACCCGCTGGGACGCGGCGTATTTCCAGCGGCTCAAGGCATTCCTGGCCCACGCCTCCCAGCGCGGCGTGGTGGTGGAGTTGAACCTGTTCTGCCCGTTTTACGAGGATTCGATGTGGCTGCTGAGCCCGATGAACGCGATCAACAACGTGAACAGCGTCGGCCACGTGGCGCGTACGAACGTGTACACGCTCGACCGGCACGGCGGCCTGCTGGCGGTGCAGGAGGCGTTGGCCCGCAAGCTGGTCACGGAGTTGAAGGATTTCGACAACCTGTACTACGAGATTTGCAACGAGCCGTATTTCGGCGGCGTGACACTGGCCTGGCAGCATCGCATCGCCGACGTGATCGCGGAGACCGAAAAGGCGCTGGGCGTGCGGCACCTGATTTCGCAGAACGTCGCCAACGACAAGGCGAAGGTCGAAAATCCGCACCCGGCCGTCTCCATCTTTAACTTCCACTACGCCTATCCGCCGGACACCGTGGCGATGAACTACGGCTTGAACAAGATCATCGGCGACAACGAGACCGGCTTTCGCGGCACGAACGACCTGCCATACCGGGTCGAAGCCTGGAGTTTCCTGCTGGCCGGCGGCGGGCTGTTCAACCATCTCGATTACTCCTTCGTGGCCGGGCACGAGGACGGCACGTTCGTGTACCCCGCCAGCCAGCCCGGCGGTGGAAACCCGGTCTTCCGCCGCCAGATGAAAATCCTGGGTGACTTCCTGCGCGGCTTCGACTTTATCCGCATGAAGCCCGCCGCCGACGTGATTGCCGGTGGCGTGCCAGCAGGCCATCGAGCCTACGCGCTGGCCGAACCGGGCAAGGCCTGCGCGCTTTACCTCGCCCGCGACACCAAGGACAAGAACGCGCCCACCGGCCCACAAGCCGCGACACTGCAACTCCACCTGCCCGCCGGCGCTTACACCGCCGAGTGGGTAAACCCGCGTACGGGTCAGGTGGACAAGCGGGAAAGCATCCGCGCGGCTGGAGACATCACGCCGCTGGCCAGCCCGGCGTTTGAAGAAGACGTGGCGCTGCGGTTGCGGCGATCTTGAAGCCGCGGACGCGACACGCGGCTTCAAGCACACGGCAAGTTGCTGGCGCGTCGTTCGTTCAACAGCCTTTGAAGAATCGTGGGTTGCCTCAACGACCCGCCAACATCACGAGGCAGCCTTTATTCCCCGCGCGCCGCCGTGACTTCCAGCAGGCCCCAAAGGCCCAACGAGGGTACGGTCACGGTTCCATCCGCCATAGGCAGGTTTTGCGGCCGCGCATCCGGTTCCCAATAGCGGCAGCTCGTCGTCCCCGGCACACCCAGCGCCTTGAGATCGAGGCGCACGCGCACGTCAGCCAACGGCGCCACATCATCGTGTTCGGGGCGATACTCGTAGTTCAAGAGATGCACGACTGCGGCGCCGGGCCGTGTCCGGGCCAACGCGCGCACCGAACCAGCGGCAGATACGCGGACGGCGGGGCGGACCCGGGCCAGCGCCTCGGCGACGGTGCCCAACACACGATGCCGTGCGGCATGTCGTTCCAAAAGTTCGCGATCGGCCGGGAGCAAACTCTCCCGGTCGGGCGCCAGCACCGGCACGTCGGATGCGAAGTCTTCCGCGCGCAGCGGGTGGTTCACGATTTCATCCCCGGCGAGGAGCAGACGGAACGAGACGTTCGTGGCCGCGAGCGTTTCGGCCAGTTGGAACCACCGGCCGGGATCGCGCGCGAACGCGCGGTGGGGCAGCAGCACCGCCAGATCGGCATGGTTCTCAAACTCGTCGAAGAGCCAGGCGGTGCGTCGCACGAAGCGGTACAACGGGGCAAACTTCTCCGCCGGGCCTTCGTACCAGTGCGTGCCTTTCTCCGGCGTGTAGCACCATTGCCGGTGCGGGGCCATGAAGTTGTGGCCGGCCGCGTAGCCCAGCGCAATCCAACCGCGCACCAGGCCGGGCAGCGAATGCTCCTTGATGAAGGCCCAATCATGGCCGCTGGCGGTCGAGGCGTACGGGCGGCCGACGGCGTCGGCGAGCCGGTAGGCGAACAGCGGCCGGTCGCTGAAACGGCGCGCAGCCGCCTCGTGATCGGTCTCCGCACTGAAGAGATCGAGCGTATGGTGGTCGCTTAAATGTCGGGGCCAGAGCAGCCCGGCGTTGGCGCCAAGGGGCACAGGCCGGCCTGCGGTCTGCGCCGCCAGTTCGCGCAGTTCCTGCAGGAAAGACGCCTGGGCGCGGCATTGGTAGATCGTCCAGTGATCCCAGAGCGGGTGCTCCGTTGGCCGGCGTTTGCCCTGGAGGTCTTCCGTCAGCCACCTCCGCACTGCCAGGCGGTAGTCGAAGGTGCCGGGATTCTCGATCTGGTGCCGGCGAAGTTCTTCCGCCGGCAGCGTAGCCAGGTAACTGCGAAAGCCGTTCACACATCGCTCGCAAAAGCAGATGCCCAGCCACAGCCCGCCCGCCGTTCCCAGGTGATCGTCAATGTGCACGCCGTCCGCGCCGGCCCGCACGGTCTCGACCACGCGCTCGCGGATGAACTCGCGAAAGAGCGGCTGTGCAGTGCAGCACCACCAGTACGGAATGCCCTGGTGCTGGTGATCAGTCAGCCAGGGCACCTTGACCGGCCTGCCTTCGATATCCCGGCATAGTCCCTGTTCGTAAGTGTCCGGAAAGCGGCGGTGGTAGCGCGCGAACTCGGTCACCATGCCGACGCTGCCGAAGAATTTGAGGCCGGCGGCCTCGGCGCGCGACCGGGCGTTGGGTGTGCCGCCCCAGGCCACCACGGTGGCGTCGTAGGCTTCGTACGTCGCGCGGTCGGCCTGGTACATGAAGACGACGTCAGAGCGTTTCAAGACGGAGAGCGGCGTGGACGCGATAGCGGCTTCGCCGGCCAGCACAATCCCAAACACCAGGGCAAGGAGTCTCATCGCCCGAATCAAACGGGAGACCCCCGGTGTGTTCAAGCTGGAAGGCGGTTCGGGCGTGTTGCGGATTCCTGGTCGGATTTCGTCGCCGGGCGCCGATATGCTTGTGGCCATGAACGAAAGCGACCGGGAGTTGCTCACGCAATACACGCGCGGCCGGGTCGAGAGCGCCTTTGCCGAACTCGTGCGCCGCCACCTGGGTCTGGTGTACAGCGCCGCGCTGCGACAAGTCCGCTCGCCGCAGCTTGCGGAGGAAGTCACCCAGTCCGTTTTCACCGATCTCGCCCGCAAGGCCGGCCGGTTGAAGCCCGACACGATCCTGACCGCCTGGCTGTACCAGGTCGCCCGCCGCACGGCCGTGGACGTTATTCGTCGCGAAGCCCGCCGCCAGAAACGCGAGCTGATCGCCACCGAGATGAATACCTTGAACGCCACCGATGATTGGAAACGACTCGAACTCTTGCTGGACGACGCCATGGCCGCGCTTAAGGACGCCGACCGCACCGCCATCCTGCTACGCTACTTCGAAAACAAGTCCTTGCGTGAAGTCGGTCAGGCACTGGGCACGAGCGAGGACGCGGCACAAAAGCGGGTGGGCCGGGCGGTGGAGCGGCTTCGGGAATTCTTCGCGAAAAACGGCGTCACCGTCAGCTCGGGCGGGCTGGCTGCCGTGATTTCCGCCCATGCCGTCCAAGCCGCGCCGGCGGGCATGGCCGTCGCCATTGCGTCGGCGGCGACTCACTGTGCAGGCACCGGTGCCGCCACCGCTCCCGTTCTTGCCGCCGCCCTGCTTAAGAAATCGCTCCTGCCCCTGCTGTTGGCTGGCGCCCTCGGCACCAGCACCTACCTGGCTTGGGAAACCGCGAACCTGAAGCGCGCCTTGCGGGTCGCACAGGCCGAGAACCGAACACTGGCCGCCCGGGCGCTGCAGCTCACCAAGGACCGTGATGCCGCCACCGACACGCTTGGCAAACTGCGGACGGCCGGCGGCCCGGCGACACCCGATCGCTCCGAACTGCTCCGACTGCGCGGCGAAATTTCGGCGCTCCGCGCTGAGTTGGATGCGGAACGGGCCGACAAGGAACGCGCGCTGGCCGAGTCGGTCCGGGGCCATTTCCGACCGCGCAGCGAGTGGGCGGACAAGGGCAATGCCACACCATTTGACACGGTTGAAACCCTGCTTTGGGCGGTTTCCGGTAACCACTCGGACCGACTGGCCGATGTTGCCACGCTCGAAGCGTTAAATGGGGAAAGGGCACTTTTCCCGAGCGAGCAACCTCCCGTCTTGGAAATTGGCGCGGTCAATCTCATTTATGCCTTCGAGAACCGCGACGGAACACGGGCGGCCGTCGTGGCGTTCTATCGCGAGCAATTCGCAGCGCCCCCGGGTGGCGCCGCCTATTCCGTTGACAAGGCTTGTGCCTGGCAGTTACGGCGCACGGCGGCCGGGTGGCGGGTGTCGAAGATGTCTCAGCTTCGCGTTGAGGAAGACTGACTGTGGTTGCAACGGCCCGCGGTTGTTCGCTGGCGGGCGGCCCGAGCGGCCGGCCACTCACTGCCGCAAACGGAAGTAGCTGGCACTGCCGGATGCCGGCACGGAAACCGAGTTGCCGGTCACACCGCTGACCGGCGCCCAAGTCGCGGGCACCAGTGTGGGCGAGCTTTCCAAAGTGAAGCCGCTGGCGTTGGCCGGCCAGGTGATCGTCACCGTGTTGCCGGTCCGTGCGATGCTCAAGACAGGCCGCTCGGGTGGGGGAAGCGACATCGAGTAGAGGCCAAAGTTGTCCAGCCCGAAGTACCAGCTATCCGTGCCGGCATGCGCAAAGCGGAACCGCACCGCCGGCTGGTTGTCCGCCTGGGGCAGCCGGTATAGCTCGATGCGCTTGGACTCGACGGGGTCGTCATTCACCCGGGCCTCGATGTATGGCGCGAGAGCCGGGGAGATCGCCGCGCCGATGAACGCACCGTAGGTCCCACCCTTTTCCTCGAAGGTATCAGGATCGGTATAGCGCGCCACGTCGGCATGCTCGGCGGTGAGCGTGGCCACGGCGTCCACCGTGACCTCGCCCGTGATCTCGTTGGTCACGCGCACGATGTCCGGCGCGTCGAGCAGGTAGGCGAGCGGCAGCCAGGTCTGACCGTGGTCCACCGAGTATTCCACCGCAGCGATACTGTCCTGGTTTTGCTCCCAAAGGCCATGGAAGGCGAGGTGGACGTCCGTCTTGCCGGTCAGGTCAAAGTCGGGTGTGAACAGGTACAGGACCTGGCTGCGGCCGTTGCGGTAGCCGGAGTTGCCGAAGGCGAAGCGGCCGCTGGCCAGCGGCTGGTTGAAAACCTGGCCGTTCACGACGTTGAAGGGGTTCACCGAGAGCACGCGCCGGTAATCGGTCTCCCAGTCGTCCGGGTTTTCCGGGTTGCTATACGTGACGAACGCGCCGGTGAAGCGCTCGGCCGCCACGACGATCCAAATCGCGTAGCTGGCCGAGTCCAGGTTGCCCAGGTCGAGGTCGGGATTCTGCACGTCGGTGTAGCTCAGAGCAGTCCAACCTGTCGGCAACTGCCCTTCCGGGGTGGCGTCGAAGTCCTCGAAGTACAGCGGCGCGGGCAGCACGATGTTCCGGTAGGCTCCCACGACGAACCTGACCTCGTGGGTCACCGCGTTGGGCGGCGTGGCGTTATCCGCAAATACCAGTTGGAAGACGTTGGTCGAGCCGCTTGGGTAAAGGCTCGCGTTGGTGTAGGTGATCGTCACCAAATCATCCTGCTGCGCCAGGTGGTGAGTCACCACGGCATCGTTCAAGCGCAACACAACCGATCCGGGCGCCACCTGGCTGGTACCATTGCGGATGGCGGCGCGGTACGAGGCGTTGGGCGGTTGGTTTACGGCCTCCGGCGCGGGCTGGACGGAAACCACCCGTGGAATGGCTGGTGCGGGGGCAGCCACCGAGAACGGCTCGGACGCCAGCACGGTGTAGTTGTCGTTCTCGAGGAAAAACACGACATAATTGCCGGCCGCGGACAGGCCGTTGGCAAACGTCACGCTGCCCTCGGTCAGCCCGGTGGTTCCCGTCTGGGTGCCGTCCACGTAACTCCAAAGCGAGGAGGCCGGGCCGCCGCCGGGCGTCTGGCCTTCTTTGTAGATACCAATCCAATCCTTCGCGTTGCCCGGACCGTTCAGGAAGCTGACCCGGAGGGCTTCGCCGGTCACGTACACGCGCTTGTCAGTGCGCACCAACGGCCAGCCGGGGTCCACCACCGTGAACGTGGTGCTCGCCAATTGCGTATAATCGTCGTTGAGCAGGAAATACGCGGTCCAAGTGCCTGCGAGGTTCAAACCACCGGCGAAGGTCACCGTGCCTTCGCGCAACCCCACGCTGCCCTGCTGGGTGTTGTCCACATAATACCAACGGGTCGAAGCCACCGAGCCCGGCACCACGCCTTCAGGGTAAATGCCGATCCAGTCCAGCCGGTTCCCCGGGCCGTTGGCGAAGCTGAAGGCGATGTCCTCGCCGGCGTAATAGGTCGTGTGGTTGGAGATCAGCGAAGGTGCCTGGGCCAGGGCGGTAGTCACGACGGCCCATCCAAGGCCGGCGCGCCAGGCTGAGGTGCAGATTCTATGCCCGGCAGACGCGAGCGGGGACTTCACGGAGTTTGGTTTCATGCGCATTTTTGTTGGGACGGTTTCAAACCGGACTTTAACTGAAAAGACGCCACCGTGTCGCCCAAGTCAAGGCGTGCAAATCACCGCCGGCTGGCCGTTCGGGCCGGCGGTCAGCCACTCGCTGACAATTCGCTCCGCCATCGGACTGGTGAGGGGATACCACCGGGAATCCTGGAGACGCCGGACAAACCGATGCGCCTGCGCCAGTTCGCGCCCCATTTCGGGCGACGCACCGGTGGCCTGCGCCGCCTCCATCTGCCGCTTCAACTCGGGCGAGTACCTTTCGAGGTACGCGATGGTGCGCGCCCGCCGGTCGCGAGGGTTGCCGTTGGTGGAGATCACCACCGCGCGAACCGCATCCGGCTGGTCGTCGTTCAAGCCTCGGATGGGCGGAACCGCGGTGCGCGGCGCGGTGAACAGCCGGCCTTCGCTCTCATCGTAAAAGAACGTCAGGTCCGAACTGCCCGGAACCGACCGGACAAAGCGGGCGACCATGATCGCCGCCAGCGCCAGCAGACCGAGCGCGGTGGTCAGCTTCAGCCATTGAAGACGCGGATTCACGGCGGCGGATGGGCGTTCAATGCGGATCCGCCTTGGCCGACCACCAGCAGGCGTCCAGCGTGCAAGGGATGCGAGCGGCGTCGAGCAGCCGCGCGCTGCCGTCGGCGAAGGCGTAGTTGGACTTCCGGTTATGCCGCAGGGCACCCTTGTCGCCCTGGGCCACGCGGTTGAAGCCGGCGGTGAGGTTGTTGCCCAGTTCCTTCCAGATCCACCACCGATCCTGCGGCCAGACCCCAAAGACGTCGCTGTGGCCGTCGCCGAACAGGATCAACTGCGTGGGCCGCTCAACCGAACTGGCGCGGCAGAGGTTGTTCTCGTAGCCCGCCGGCCGGCCAAACGGCGGGGGCGCGCCGCCGTTTTGCCAGTGAACATTCACGGCGCCGAGGCCGCTGGGGATGTCAATTTCCCCGGCGGCAAATTGCCCCAGCACCCACGGGCTGGCCGGACGGTTCTTGGACGGCCGGGCCGCGGCGTAAGACTCGTCGCGCTCGGCCGGGCAGTCATAAACCTTGGCCGCGCGGCCCAGGTGATTGAAGAGGTAGGCCCGCCAGCTCGATTCAAAGCCGGGGAAGCGGTCCTGGATGGGCGGGTACCAATCCTGGTTGTCCTGCGCGTAGAGGACCACCGCGAGCGTGAGCTGGCGCAGGTTGCCCAGGCAGGCAATCTGCACCGCCTTGCCTTTGGCCGTACTCAGCGCCGGCAGCAACAGCGAGGCCAGTAGCGCGATGATGGCGATGACCACCAGCAATTCGATGAGCGTGAAGCCCCGGCCGCTCCACCGGCCCGGAAGGCGAGCGCACTCGCCGGTGGGACGAACGCTGGAATGGCATCGGCCAAACACCACGTGCCTTGTAGTAACGCCGGGAAGGGGCTTTTACAACAATTGGCTTCGTCGCCGCCCCGAAGTTGCCCGGTCGTGACCCGGTCGTCACGGGCGGCTACGCGAGCGCCCGCCGCAGGTTCTCAGCGATGGTCAGGAAGGCCTGCGCCGGGGGCGAGCCCGGCCGGCCCGCGACGATCGGTTCCCCGCGGTCGCCACCTTCCCGGATTTCGGTGAAGATCGGGATTTCGCCCAAGAAAGCGACACCTTTGCGAGCGGCCTCCGAGCGCCCGCCGCCGTGGCCGAAGATCTCAATCCGCGTGCCGTCCGGGATGGTGAAGTAACTCATGTTCTCGATGATGCCCAGGATGGGCACGTTGACCTTCTCGAACATGGCCATGCCTTTGCGTACCACACCCACCGAAGCCTCCTGGGGCGTGGTCACGACCACCCCGCCGTCGAGCGGCACCGTCTGGCAAAGGGAAAGCTGGGCGTCACCGGTGCCGGGTGGCAGATCCACCAGCAGGTAGTCCAGTTCGCCCCATTCCACAGCGAAGAGGAATTGCTGGATGGTCTTGGTGATCATCGGCCCGCGCCAGATCACCGGCTGGTCGCCGTCCACGAGGAAGCCGATGCTCATGAGCTTCACGCCGTGGTTGACCGGCGGCACGAGCTTTTCCTGGTCGCTCACGGTCGGCCGTTGGTGACAGCCCATCATAAGCGGAATGCTCGGGCCGTAGATGTCGCAATCCAGCAGGCCCACCTGCGCGCCCAGGCGCACCAGGCCGCAGGCGAGGTTCACCGAAACGGTGGACTTGCCCACGCCGCCCTTGCCGCTGGCGACGGCGATGACGCGCTTCACGCCGGGGACGCGGTTCTGATTGGCCCACGGATTGGCGGCGGCGGGAACCGCCTGACCAGGCGCCGCGGCGGGCTGTCGCACGTCCACATGGAGGCGTTCAACACCCGGCAGGGCCCGCAGAATCCGCTCCGCCTCGGTCTTGATCGCGGCGGCAACTTCCGGGTTCGGCGAGGTGAGCTGCATGGTCACGCTCACGGCGCCGGCGTTGACGGCGACATCGCGGACGAGTCCGAACGAAACAATGTCCCGCGAAAAGCCGGGGTACTTCACCGTCTTGAGGGCGGCCAGGATAGCGTCTTGCGTCAACATGTTTCCGCAGTCTAACGCGGAGGCAGACAATTGCCAGTCACGTTGCGGAAGCCGCTTCGCGGCCTGGGCAGGGTGTCAGCGCTCTCGATTGCGTGCTGCCCCCGGCAAAAGACGGCCTCGCCGGGACCTGGCGGCCTTGTTAGGACCTGGTTGCGGGGGGGATCCGCCCACAGTGATCGCGGTCTAGCGACCTCAGCCCTAAAAGGGTGGGCTGGATGGCGTCTCATGACCCTTTCAAGGCCGAAGCTAAGCCAAAGCGAAGTGCGCGCGACGGGCGACTGAAAGCACGCCCGGCCCTTGACGCGCGCGAGCAAGTCTGCGAGCTTGTTGACCGACGTTGGTTTGGGGTCGTAGCTCAGTTGGTAGAGCACCACAATGGCATTGTGGGGGTCAGGGGTTCGAATCCCCTCGGCTCCACCAAACCCTAGACAGGAGCACCAGCATTTCGCTCGAACCCATCGCGTGCCACTACCACAATCACGCACCGTGCCGGTTCAAGTACTTGGAGCAAGGTAGCTGGTTCCTTGGCCACTCCGTGCCAGAAGCCCCCACCCCAGCCGAGCTACAGCGGCTATTGGGTCGCGTTTGAACCCGGAAGCTGAGGTTAAGCCGGATGGAAATCCGGCGCTGCGGGCAATTTCGGCTCCGCACTCGATAGGCCATGTTGCGGACCCGTCTATTCTCGTTGCTAAAATCGCTATTGCGTCAGGGCGGCGTTTGCCTTTGGGTTTGGGCGCATGAAGTTGCGCATGTGGCGGTTTGATCTGACCCTCGCCCATCGCTGGACCATCGCCCGGGAACTCGGCCCTGACGGGAAGGGCGGGAACAACGTTTGTCCGGTGGCATTCATCGAGCTTAGCGACCGAGACGGCGCGGTGGGCATCGGCGAGGCGGCGCCGTCACTACGGTACGGCGAAACGGTGGATTCGGTGATCGCTTTTTTCGAGCGCTTGAATCCTTATCATCTGTCGTTCAATGACTTGGATGGAAGTCTGCGATACCTGGCCACAGTCAGCCCCCGGAATTACTGCGCCAAGGGCGCGGTAAACATGGCGTTGTTGGACGGTGTGACGAGGCTGGCCGGCAAGCCGCTGAACCAGTTTCTGGGCCTGGGCTTCAGCGAAGGACGGCACGTCACGTCATTCAGCATCGGAATCGCTGAACCTGAACACATGCGGCGCAAAGCGGCCGAGGCGGCGGATTTTCCAGTTCTGAAGGTCAAACTCGGCGGCGCGGATGACCGCGCGGCATTGCGGGCAGTGCGCGAGGCGGCACCCCAAAAGACCCTGCGTGTGGACGCCAACGAGGCTTGGAAAACCAAGGAAGAAGCGCTGGCCAACTTGGAATGGCTGGCCTTGGATGGCCGGATCGAGTTCGTCGAGCAACCGATGCCCGCCACAACGTCCGCCGCTGACCAAGCGTGGTTGAAGGCCCGGTCACCGCTGCCTTTGATGGCGGATGAATCGTACATTTATGCGGGTGATCTGCAACAGGTCGTGGATGGCTTTCACGCGGTAAACGTCAAACTCGTCAAAGCCGGCGGGGTCACGGCCAGCCTTGAGGCCTTGCAGGCCGCGCGGCAGGCCGGGCTCAAAACCATGCTGGGTTGCATGATCGAATCGAGCGTGCTGATCAGCGCCGCAGCGCACTTGGCGGAACTGGCTGATTACCTCGATCTGGATGGCAACCTTTTGATTACCAACGATCCATATCGTGGAGTAACCTGCCGCAAAGGCGTGCTGTCTTTCGCTGGGGCGCCGGTTTCGAGCGGCTTACAGGTCGCCAGACGCTGAGAAAGATCGCGCGCCGGCTGTTGGTGATAAAAAATTTGCTGAGAGCCGGAAAATGGCGGGCGGCTGGTATCGTTATTGCTAAGAAAAGTAACGAGTTGTATTCGTATCCAAAAACCGTCTCGGAACGGCGTGTCGCGGGCCGAAGTGTGCAGCAGCGTGACGGAAGTGTGGCGAAAGAGTGACAATTGTGGAACATTTGTGCGAACAGGCCGAAGACTCCTGAACAGATGAGACCCGACCGACTCCAGTTGCAGCGGTTGGAGTACAAGTACCTCATCAGCGCCCAACAGGCCCTGCTGGTGCGGGAATTTGTGCGCAGTCATCTCGAATTGGACGAATACGGGGTAAACCGGCCGGACTGCTCCTACCCGATTCACAGCCTGTACCTCGACTCGGACGAGCTGAAAACTTACTGGGACACGATCAACGGGAACAAAAACCGCTTCAAACTGCGCCTGCGATATTACACCCAAGAACCGGACGCGCCGGTCTTTTTTGAGATCAAGCGTCGGGTCAACGACGCCATCCTCAAACAGCGGGGCGGGGTGCGCCGGGACGCCGTGCCGCTGCTGCTGGCCGGGCAGTTGCCGGGACCCGAGCACCTGTTGACTTCCCAGCCCAAACAGTTGGTGGCGGTGCAACGGTTCTGCCAGCTCATGCTCGAAATCCAGGCCAGTCCCAAAGCCCACGTGACCTACCGCCGCGAAGCCTGGATCAGTACGCATGACAACTCGGTGCGCGTCACGATGGATCGGGACGTGTGTGTGGCGCCGGAATTCACCGCCCGCCTTCAGGTGGGCATGGGCGAGCACGTGCGCCCGTTCAACGGCCGGATAATCCTGGAGCTGAAGTTCACAAATCGCTTCCCCCGGTGGTTCCAGGAGCTGGTCGAAACCTTCGGCCTCTTCCGCTGCTCGGCCGCAAAGTACGCCGACGGCGTGGCGGCCATGGGCGTCGAGCGCTTCCGCCGGCCCGCGGGATTGAACGGGGCGTCACTGGACGAGAGCGTGGCGCCGGAATCCGGGGTGGACAGGGCGCACCGGCCGGAGTTAGAAGTCCTGGGTTGAAACGGGTATGGACTGGTTTTTCAGAGGAGACTACGCCGCCACACCGATCAGCGTGCCGCTGCTCGCGCTCGGTTTGGTGCTCGCTTTCCTCGGCGGGCAGACGCTGGCCTGGGTGTACATGGTCACGCACAGCGGCCTGTCCTATTCGCGGAACTTCGTGGCGTCGCTGGTTGTTATTCCGGTGCTTACCGCCGGCGTCATGCAGGTGCTGGCCAATAACCTTATCACCGCGTTCGGCATGATGGCGGTCTTTGCCATCGTGCGCTTTCGCAACATTCTCCGGGATACGCTGGACACCAGTTACATCCTGGCTTGCCTGGTCATTGGCATGGCGTGCGGCACCCAGCGCTACCCGGTGGCGGTGGTGGTGACCGTGCTGGTAGCCGGTGTGATGGTGTATCTCTGGGTCACGGCGTTTGGCAGCCGGCACCGGTACGACGTGATTCTGAACCTGCACTGGGCGCGGCCGCTGTCCGAACTGGACGAACTGCGCCAGCTTTTTCAGCGCCACAGCCGCCGGACCTATTGCGCCAGCCAACGCCTCAACGAAGCTTACGGCGGCACCGATCTTTCCTACCGTCTGCTGTTGCGGGACCCCGGTCGGCTCGAAGATCTGGTCAAGGAACTGCGCGGGCTCTCCGGCATTTCGCGCGTCACCAGCCTGCAGGCGGAGGACGAGTCCGAGGTTTGAGCCCATGAAACGCCTGCCTCCGATACCTACCCCGCCCGCGTTGCGCTGGCGGGAGTTCCGGATTCGCGCGCTGCCGGTCATGGTGTTCATCGTCGCCGTGGTCGGCGTGGTGTGGATCTGGAACCGAGACCTGGCGGCGCCCACGTTGGTGGGTGAGGTGGAACTCCGCCGCGCCCACGTGGCCAGTACCTTGCCGGGCACCGTGGCCAAACTTACGGTGGACCGCTTCGCCACCGTCCGCGCCGGGGACCTCGTCGCCGAAGTGCTGGTCTGCGACCCCCGCTACCTCGAAAGCACCCTGGGCGTGGTCAAGGCCGAGGCGGAAATCCTCCGTCTCCAACTCGATCCGGTGGTCACCAGTGAGCGCTCCCGCGTGGATTTCCAGCGCCTGCGTCTCGAACTGCTCAACCAGAAGGTCCTGCTCGCCGCCGGTCAGATGCAACTGCGTTACGCCGAGGCCGAGTACGACCGCATTGCCACGCTGCGTCGCGAACAGTCCGGCATTGCCTCGCAATCCGATCTCGAGATCGCGCTGCGCGATCGCGATACGCTGCGCAGCGAGGTCCAGACCCGCGAGCGTCTAATCCGCGAATTGGAAGCTGACATGGAACGAATGCGCGTAAGCCGGCCCGCCAACGCCACCGACGGCATGCCCGAAGGCTGGCGCCTGGCCCTCGAGTTGCAGGAACAACGGCTCCGGCAGGCCCTGGCGGAGTTCGGGCCGGTCACGCTGACCGCGCCGATTGATGGCACGGTGAGCACCGTGTACCGAAACTCCGGCGAAAACGTAGCCGCCGGCGAGCCCATCGTCACCATCACCGCCGCGCGCGGCGAGCGGATCGTGGCGTACCTCATGCCACCGTGGCGTCAGGAACCCACGGTGGGCGCACCGGTGGAAGTCCGTTCGCGCTCGGGCCAGCGGCCGGTGGGGCGGGCCCGCATTCTCGAAGTGGGCCGCCACCTCGATGTCGTCACCCCCACCCTGGCCTACCAACTGGGCGCGCGGGCCAGCAGCCTGGCACAGAACGCCCTGCTGGGCGGTCCGGTCAACGGCAACCTGCCCGTGCCCGGCCTGCCCCTGGCCATCAGCCTGCCCGAAGGGCTAAACCTGCGGCCCGGCGAAGCGGTGGATCTGCGGCTGCTGCCGGTCAGTGTAGCTTCGCCAGCGCCAGCCAATTGAGCGCGGAAAGCGGAGTCATACGGGTACGGCCGCCCTTGCCCGCAGTCTGTATGGTGGGGAGCGCGGCGTGGCGGGCCCGCCCGCAAGAGTGGCGCGAGCCACCCTGCGCGTGCAGGGAAAACGGGCACCTCCACCTGTTGAAAGCAAGGCCGGTGCTACCCGCGGTTGCTTCACATCGCATCTCTATCTTGCCGGCGTGTCCGTTCCACCGCCTTCGGCGCGTGCCTGCAAGCCCAGCCGTTCACGCGCAAACGCCAGGGCCGCCGCGCGCGACGTCAGTTCATCCTGCAATTGCCGTTCTCGAATCTCTGCCAGCAGCGCGCCCAAGTCCCGGCCGGGCTTCATGCCTAGTGCAATCAAGTCGTGGCCGCACACGAGGGGCGGGCGCAGTTCCGGGCGCTGGCGCAGCGTCTCGGCCTCGCGGACCATCAACTCGTAATGATCCAGCCGGCCGTGCGAGCCCAGGCTGTCCAGCCGGTGCAATTCCAGTTCGAGGGGGAAGGTAGGGCGCAACACCAGCCGGCGCCGCGTGGCCTGGCGCATCTGCGGCACGTCCTTGTACTGCATGTGATGCCGCACGAGCGCGGCCACCGTCTCAATCTCCGCGTTGGGAAAGCGAAGGCGCTGGAGAATCTGCCGCGCCATGCCTTCGCCCACCTTTTCGTGCCCGTAGAAGTGCATCACGCCCGTGATCGGATCCCGGGTCGCGGTCACCGGCTTGGCCACGTCATGGAGCAGTACCCCCCAGATCAGGGCGGTGCCGGCGTCCGGGGGCAGGTGTTCCAGCATCCGGCGCGCGTGTTCGTACACGGTGCCTTCGGGGTGATGGGGAGGCGATTGTTCGCAGGTCTCGAACGCGGCCACTTCCGGTAGCACCTCCCGCAGCAGCCCCGCGGCCCGCAGCAGGTCCAGCCCGCGGGCAGCATGGGGCGGCCGGAAAATCTTCAGCAACTCGTCGCGCACCCGCTCGGCGCTCACGCGCCGGATGAGCGCCGCGTGCGCCTGCACCGCGGCCCACGTGGCCGGCTCGACCTCGAAATCCAGTTGCGCCGCGAAGCGCACCACGCGCAGCAGGCGCAAATGGTCCTCGCGCAGGCGCTCGGCCGGGTCGCCGATGAGTCGGATGCGCCGCGCCTCGAGGTCGGCCCGGCCGCCCACCCAGTCGTGCAACGTGCCGGAGATTGGATCGAAGAACAAACCGTTCACCGTGAGATCGCGCCGGCGCGCGTCTTCCATCGCATTGGTGAAGCGCACTTCGCCCGGGCGGCGGCCGTCGCGATAGCCGGCTTCCACCCGAAAGGTGGAGACTTGAAACTCGATGCCGCGCACGACCACCAGGATCACGCCGAACTGCCGCCCCACCGGCACGGTGTGGTGGAACAGGGCTTCCACCTCCTCCGGCCGCGCGGAGGTGGCGATGTCGTAATCGCCGGGCTCGCGTCCCAGCAAGGCGTCGCGCACGCAGCCGCCCACCCAGAAGGCCAGGTGCCCGTAGGCGCGCAGGCGCGCGACAATGCCGCGGGCCAGTGCGCGGCGCCGGCGGTGGCTGGCCGGCTTCATGTGATCTTGCCGGCCGAGGGCTGCGGCGCGGGCCGGCCACGGCGGAACCGCAGGTACATAACCCCACCCAACAGGCTCCAGCACAGGCTGCCGGCGTAAGCCAGGAGCGAGAGCGACAGCGCGGCCGCTGCCGGCACGCGAATCTCGGGCACGGTCAGCGCCAGCACGTAAAGGTTCTCGCGGATGCCCAGTCCGCTGGGAGTGATGGGCAGGGCCGAGATGCAGATGATGATCGGCACCAGCACCAGCAAAAACCGGAACGGAATGTCCAGTCCCAGGCCTCGGGCCAGCGCCCAGATTTGCAACACGCACGCCAGGTTCAGCACCATCGAAATCGCAAAGGCCCGGGCCAGCAGACCGCGCTGGCGGCCCAGATGGCGCATCGCCTCCAGCGCGCGTTCCAGCGTGGGGCCTTTCGGCAGGCGGCGCAGCCAGTCGCGCGCTCCGGGCCAGAGCCGGGACAACCCGCCTTGAAAGGAAAGGCCGCCCAACAACACCAACCCCCCCAGCATGCCCAGCGCCAGCACCGCGAGCACACCCAGGCGCGGATGGCGCGCGAGCAGGTCCAGGTTCGGTGCCATCATCACGGCGGCGAACACCAGCATGGCCAGCAGGCCGATCAGCCGGTCCACGATCACCGACACCACCGCCTCCGCCTTGAGATGATGGGTTTCGCCCGCGGCGTAGTAGGCCTTGACGAGGTCGCCACCGGTGGAACCGAGCAGGAAGGCGTTGAAGCCATGCGCCACGAGGCTGATCTCCACAGCGCGACCGGCCGGAATGTCCACGCCCTGGGCATGCAACACCCGATGCCAGCGCACCGCCCCCAGGAGAATCGTGGCGCCCATGAACACCAGCGACAAGGCGCCCTCCACCGGCCGGATTTTGCCCAACATGTCGGTCAACACCCGCGGTCCTGCCGTCCAGGCCTGGCGCCACTGTTCGGTCCGGCTTAACTCCGTCCAAGACCGGCCCTGGCGCTCCCATGCCAGCCGGCCCTCGTTGATGAAGATGGTGTGAAACGCCCAACCGAGCAGCAGCGCGCACACCCCCAAACGCCAGGCGATACGCCAGGTGTTGCGGCCCGGCCTCACGTCTCGCCCCAGATGGCCCGCAGGTGTGCGAAGCCGGCCAGCACTTCTTCGCGTCCCAGCGACGGGCTGAGCTCGATGACCTTGATGTGCTCCGGCTTCACAAAGGGTTTGAGCGCCGCGAAGTCAATCGCGCCGCGGCCCGGCGCGCGGTGGTCGCGGCCGGGAAACTCCACGTCGTGGATATGGAAGCCGGCAAGGTCGGCCGCCAGCGACTCGAGGTGCATCGCGTGGTTGATGAACCCCAGGTTCTCCTTGATCTGGGCATGGCCGGTATCGTGCCAGTACCGCACCACACCGCCGCGGAATTCAAACAGGAGAAACGGGAGGTCGGTCTCGAAGGGAACCTCCTCGAGGGCCTCGCGGTTTTCAATGCCCAGCAACAGCCCGCGTCGGCGCGCCTCGGCCTCGATCTGGCGCAGCAACTCGTAGGCGACTTCCAGGTGGCGCTCCTTGCTGGCCTCGCGCCGCGCCTCGGCCTCCTCGCAGAGCCGCCGGTATTTGGGGATGTCGGTCTGCCCCGCGGCCGCCAGTTCGAGCAGCTTGCTCGTGTACTCGCGCATATCCACTTCGCCGAGATGCAACACGACCAGCGACGCCTTCACGCGCTCGGCCAGCTCCAGGGTCTTTAGGGTGTGGCGCAACGCGTTCTCGCGCTCGCGGCGGTCGAGCGAGGTAAACCTGAAAACGTTCGGCGCGGCGCGGTTGAGGCCCAGCGGCAAGGGGCAGTAGTTGTGGAGCGTGCTGATCTTGATCTCGCCGGCATCCACGGCCTCGAGGATGCCCGGCACCAGGCTCAGGCGGATGCCATGGCTGAGCTCGGCGAACTCGAAACCCAACTCGCGGATTTCCCGCAGCATGGCCCGGCCGTCAGCGTGGCGGTCGGAATTCCAGCAAGTGGACAGGGCGTACATACAAACGCAGGGCCGGGCGTGGGTGTACGGCCCCGCGCCCGGCCCTGCGCAGAGTCCGGCGGGTTACAGGTCCGCGTACCGCGCGGCGAGCATGGCGTTGAACCGCGCCACCTTCAGCTTGCGCCGACGCCTCTCACTGGGCTTCTCGTAGTGACGATGATTGCGGACCTCCCGCAACACGCCTTCGCGATCCACCCGTTTCTTCAGGCGGCGAAGCGCCCGTTCGACCGCCTCACCTTTTTTTAACCGGATTTCAGTCAAAGGTAACTCACTTCCTCTCTAGCGACCTGGGCCCGCTCGCGTCCAACGAGGCCAAGCCCTTCTGGTCAAGGGCGGAGAGGCTAGAATTCCTCGCCCCGGACTGTCAACGGCCAAAGCCGTTCAGTAATGCAATTCGCGGCTTCCCAGCATCTTGGACTTCGGCTGGCGCTGCCGACGCCGGCCGGGTTCAAGCGCCTTTCCCCGGCCGCGGCGAGCGCCGCAGCCCATTCTGAAGCCACAATCGCCACACCATCCACAGCGCCTCCCAGACGATCTTGCGCGACATCTTCGAGGTACCTTGGAAGCGGTCGGTGAAAATGATCGGCACCTCGGCGATCCGCAGGCCTTGCCGCCAGATTTTGTGGGTCAACTCGATCTGAAAGCTGTAGCCGTTCGAATGGACCTGGTTCAGGTCCACCGCCAGCAATGCCCTGCGGCGGAAGCACTTGAACCCGCCGGTGGGGTCGCTCACCGGCATCCCGGTGATCATCCGCACATACAGCGCGGCGCTCATGCTCAGCAGCAGGCGCGACAACGGCCAGTTGATGACCCGGATGCCCCGGGCGTAACGGGACCCCAGCACCAGGTCGGCGTTCTGCGCGGCGGCAAGGAACCTTGGGATGTCGTCCGGGTTGTGCGAGAAGTCGCCGTCCATTTCGAAGATGAACTCATACCCGCGCTCGATCGCCCAAGCGAATCCCGCGCAGTACGCCCGCCCCAAGCCGTCCTTCGCCTGCCGGTGCAGCACATGGATGCAATCGTGCCGGGCCGCAAGTTGATCGGCCACCTGGCCGGTGCCGTCTGGCGAATTGTCGTCCACGATCAGCAAATCCACCGGGGTGGGCAGCGCGAGCACGCGGGCGGCGAGGGGCTCGAGGTTGCCCCGCTCGTTGTACGTGGGCACGATGACTAGGGTGTCACGCTCCATACCGGTGGCCGAAAGAGTAGCAAGTACCGGGCTGGGGTAAACCGCGAACGCCGTTCAGATGCAGGGAGGCCGGCGAGTCCGCCGGGCCGATTGCGCGGACAAATCGTCCTTGCCGGTGCGGGCCGGGTTCAAAGATTCCAAGTGGCTCTGGAATTGCTCATTCGGGCTCTGCCCAGACGGGCTTTAGCAGTGGCTGCAAGGGACATGCCTCGCAGCGGGGTTGGCGTGGCCGGCAAAAGTCTTTGCCCACAGCCACCAGTTGGGCGTGGTAATCCTGCCAGTGATCCAACCGCCGGTCCGCAGGCAGATGGTTCAGCGCACCTTCGCAAAGCCGCTGGACCTCCGCGTAATCGGCCCCGGCCCGACACCACCCGTGCCGGGCGAAAATGCGCCGCGTGTAGGCGTCCACCACAAAGGTGAGCTGTCCGCCGGCGTACAACAGCATGCTGTCCGCAGTCTCCGAACCAATGCCGTGGATGGCGAGCAGTCTTTGGCGGGCCGTCAGCAACGGGCCGCCCAGCAATCGGCCGAGGTCGCCGCCGAAGTCCGCGACCAGCACCACCAGAAACGCCCGCAGCCGCCGGGCCTTGACGTTGAAATAACCCGCCGGGCGGATCAGTTCCGCCAGCCGCGCCACCGGCAGCGTGAACAACTGGTGCGCTTCCAGGACGCCGGCCGCCTTCAGGTTTGCAATCGCGCGCTCCACATTCGCCCAACTGGTGTTCTGGGTCAGAATCGCGCCGACGCATACCTCGAACGGTGTTTCGCCCGGCCACCAGTGTTGATGGCCGAACCGTCGGCGCATCAACCAGTAGGCCTGACGCAAGGTTCGCGCCAGCGTCGGATCGGGCGAACCGGCGCTCATGCAGTGGGCGGCGGGCCGAAATGAGCGGCCCACGAGGCGTAAGCCGCAGCGTCATCCAACATGGCCTCGAGAGCCGCCAGCAACGGCGCCGCCTTGTAGAGGCCGGAGAAGACCGCGCGGTCACCGATGTTGCTTTCGAGCACGAAGGTGGGGCGTTGACCGGCTTTCAAGCCGTGGAATTCAGCCGTGCTGGCGCGCACGCGCGCTTCCACCTCGGGCGCGCGCGCCCGGGCTTCAAGCGCCGCCTCGTCCACACCCGCCGCGCGCGCCGCGATGCTGGTGGCGATGGGCCAGGCGCCCACCGGTTGCCCGTCCAGCAAGGCGGCGCGGGCCAGCGCCAGCCGCACGCGATCGTCGGTGGCGCCCCAATCCTTGGCGGCCTCGGCGAGCAAGTTGGGCGCGAGATATTCGTCCAGAGTCGGGTCCAGCCAGGCGGAGTTGAGCATCACCGGCGAGGCCGTAATCGTGCCGCTGCGCCGGTAAAACCAGTCGCACTGGCCGCGCGAAACGGGCAGCCCGGAGCGGTCCAGCAGGGCGATCTGCCACGCAAACGAAACCGGCCGCCCGGCGCTGCGGGTCTGGAGTTCCGCCCAGGCCGGCTCGGCCCACAGGCACCAGGACGAGATCACGTCCAGGTAGTAGGTCACGCGGATGTGCATCAGCCCGGGAAGCTATCCAGCGGGCGGGAGTTCGCAAGCCCGGCGGCCGGCGCCTCCCGCGCCACTTATTACTTTGAACACGCCGGTTCACACGGTTAAAGTTCCGGTTGTGCATCTCGCAGATGGCATTTTGCCGGCGCCGCTGCTGGCCGGCGGGTTCGCGACCGCAGGCGTGCTGGCCTGGTGGGGCGCCCGCAACCTTCGCGACGAGGAGCCGCCGCGGGTGGCGGTGTTTACCGCCGCGTTCTTCTGCGCGTCGTTGATCCATTTCCCCGTGCCACCCACCAGCGTGCATCTGCTCTTCAACGGCCTGCTGGGCGTGGTGCTGGGCCGCCGCGCCTTGCTGGCCATCCCGGTGGGTCTGGGCCTGCAGGCCGCGTTGCTGGGTCACGGCGGGCTCACGACGCTGGGCGTGAACGCCACGATGTTCGGCCTGGCCGCGATTCTGGGCCGTGCCGCTTTCGACCAACTCGTGCGGCGGACGGACTGGCGGCCATTCTGGAGCGGAGCGCTCGCCACGGCCCTGGCGGTGCTGGCCTCCGGTGCGATGCTGACGCTGATTTTATGGTCGTTGGGTGAAGGCTTTCATCCCGTGGCCCAGTACGCGCTGCTGGCTCATCTGCCCGTGCTGGCGATCGAAGCGGTGGTCACGGGATTCACCGTCGAGTTTCTGCGTCGCGTGCAACCCGCCCTGCTGCCGGGCACACCGTCATGAACCGCCGCGTGTTCACGTTCGCGCTGGGCCTGGTGCTGACAGGCCCCCTCCACGCCCACCGCCTGAGCGTGGAGTGGCAGGTGGAGGGCGACGTCCTGATCCTGCAGGGCCGCACCGACGGCGCGCCCACCGCCGGCGCTGACGTGGAATTGCGCGACTCCGCCGGCACGGTGATCGCCTCCGGATTGATGGACACGGCCGGCCGCTTTCGCTGGCCACTGGCCGGGGTCACCCGGGATGTCGTGGTCGTGATCAACGCTGGTCCCGGTCATCGCCGCACCCTGACGCTGGCGGCAGCGGACCTGCGGCCAACCGCGAATCCCCCGGCGGGCACAGCGCTCGCCAACACCTCATTATCCAACGAACCCGGACCGGCGGCGAGTCAACTGCGGGGCGGCAGTGACGGCACCGAGCCGCTGGCCACGCGGGTGGTGCTGGGATTGACCTTTCTGCTGGCGGCAGCGGCGGCGCGGATAAGCTACCGCAACAACCAGCGGCTGGCGGAACTGGAGCGGCGCTGGAAAAACCATGAGAGCCGAGGTTGAATTGTACGCGCGCCGTTCCTCCCCGGTGCACAACTGGGACGCGCGCTGGAAGCTGGCCGCTGCCGGGTTGTTCATGGCGGTGCTGGTGAGCCTGCAAACGCCGGGCGCCGCCGCGCTGGGCGCGGGCGTGGCGTTCGCCTGGTTGGTCACCGCCCGCCTGCCCTGGCGACTGGTGCTGAGCCGGCTCGGCACGGCGCAGATCATCCTCCTGCCCTGCCTGGTCATCCTGCCGTTTTCGTGGGCCGGCGAACCCACCCGCCTGGGTCCGCTGAACCTGAGCCTCGACGGCCTGCGACTGGCCGGGCTTTTGTACCTGCGTGCGCTGGCCATCGTCACCCTGGGACTGGCGGTGGTGTATTCGACTCCGATGGTCGTGCTGTTGCGCGCACTGCAAGCGTTCCGGCTGCCCCGGGTGCTCGTCGAGATCACGCTCCTCACCTACCGATACCTGTTCACCCTGTGGTGGGAGCTGACGCGGATGCGCTGGGCGCTGGCGGCACGCGGCTTCCAGACGCGTGGCGGCCTGCGCAGTCACCGCACGCTGGCCCAGGTGGTGGGCGTCTCGCTGGTCCGCAGCATGGAGCGCACTGAGCGCATTCAACTCGCCCTGCGTTGCCGCGGTTTTCAAGGCCGGCTGCGGACGTTGCAGAACTTCCACTCGGGGCGGGCCGACCGGTTCAAGGCCTTGGCCGCCACGGCGGGGGCCGTGGCTTTGCTGGTCTGGGAGCGCCACGCTTGGGGTGGCGGAATCATCCCCACCTGGCCATGAGCTGCCTGGTCGAAGTCGAGCACCTGCACTACGCCTACCCACAAGGGCCGGCGGCGTTGCGCAACGTAAGTTTTCACGTCCGGCACGGCGAGCGCATCGGACTGATCGGCCCCAATGGCGCTGGCAAAACCACCTTGCTGCTAATCCTCGCGGGCTTGATCGAGGCCGCCGACGGCGCGGTGGTGGTGGCCGGCTGCGATCTAATGACACCCGCCGGGCGTCGCAGCGTTCACCGCAAACTGGGTGTGGTGTTCCAGAACACCGACGACCAGATCATCAACGCCACCGTGCAGGACGATGTGGCCTTCGGGCCGTTAAACCTGGGGCTGGCGCTCGAGGTCGTGGAAGCGCGTGTGCAAAACGCGCTGCGTCAGGTGGGCCTGGGCGAGAGCTACCGACAGCGCATGCCGTTTCACCTTTCCGCCGGCGAAAAACGTCGCGTGGCCATCGCGGGCGCACTCGCGCTGGAGCCGCAGATTCTGCTACTGGACGAACCGACCAGCGATCTGGACCCGCGCGGACGCCGCGAGTTGCAACACATCCTGACCGGCCTTTCGATCACGCGCGTGGTGTCGAGCCACAACCTGGAGTTTGTCCTGGAAACCTGCGACCGCGTGCTGTTGCTGGACGAGGGCCGGCTTTGCGCCGACGGTCCGGTGCGCGCGGTCCTGGCCGATGCCGCGCTGATGTTGCGGCATGGCTTGGAGGTACCAGGCTCACTCGCGGCCAACACCGGCCGGCCGGTGGGCACTTGGGAATACCCGGCGGCCAGACACGCGCCCCCTCACCACCACTAACCGCTCGACGCATTTCCCGCATGTCTATGCGAACTCTTCTACCAACAGTGTTGTTCGCCATGTGTGCCTGGCTGACCAGCCTGCCGTCGCACGCGCATTTCCCAATCCTGATCCACGACGCTGAATTAGACGCGACGAACGGTATCGTCACCGTCACTCTGGCCGCCGGCCATCCGTTCGAGTTGGAGATGGAGGCGGCGCCGCGGCCGGAGCGGTTGTGGGCTTTGGACACGCGTGGCCGTGTGACCAACCTGACCGCCGCTTTGCGGCCCACTCTGTTTCGCGGCGACACCAACGCCGGCGCGTGGCAGGCACGCTTTGAGCCCGCCCGCGGCGACACGGTGATCGCCGTGGACGGCGCGGCAGAAGTGGATCGCGTGCAAAAGAGCCTGTATCGCGAGTATGTGAAGGTGTGCCTGCACCGTGGTCTTCAAGAAGGCTGGAACCAGCGCACCGGGCAGCCGCTCGAAATCCTGCCGCTGACGCGGCCATACGGCCTGCGGGCCGGCATGGTGTTCAGCGGCCGGCTACTGCGCGGCAACGTGCCGGTGGCTGACGCCGAACTTTACTGCGAGCGATTGAGCGATCGCCGACCCGCTGCGCCGTTGCCACCCGAGCCGTTGATCACTTTCGTCGTTCGCACGGACCCGGAGGGGCGCTTTGTGGTGTCACTGCCCGACGCGGGCTGGTGGGTGCTGGGCGCATACGTTGAAAACTGGGGCAAGGTGCGCCATGAAAACGACGAGTACCGCCTCGACGGCTTTGCCGGGCTCTGGCTGAGAGTGGAGGCAAACTGACGCAGCCGGCAGTGATCTTGAAGTTGATGTTGAATCCCCCCAACCAGAAACCAGACCGGGTCCCGGTCCAGATCTTGGGCGATGTTGTTGGGCGTCGTGACGCTGGTGGTCAACGCCGTGGTGCCCAGGTTAATGTAGCGCGTGAGTCCGGGATTGTTCATAACCGGTCAGGGGTTGCGGTCTGGTTCAGGCCAAGCCGAGTTTGGACTTGATGAAACGGCTCCAGAGCTCCACGGCGACACTGGCGATGGCGGCAACGGTGCCGATGAATTTGAGTGAGGGCTTGATAGGGTACCAGTCAGGTTACCTCACTCACGGACCAGGATACTTTTTTCAGGCTGGCGGCGCGGGCGGGGCGCTTGCGTTTGACGCGGCGCCGCGCCGCGGCGATCTCCAGCGCGTTGCGGTGCGACATCGTGATCACCGTGGGGCCGTCGCCCACCACCTGCCAGTAATCCCGGTTCCGCGGGTAACGGGTAACACGTACCGGCATACAGTCGCCAGGGCGCCGCGCGCCGTACTTCGGTTCCAACCGCATCCGGCGGCGGAGTGCCAGTGCCCCGACGGCTCGAAGGCGTAGCACATCCGCGCGGCCGCGGGGTAGCGACAAAACACGACATTGACCAGGCTGGCATTGACTCGGCCGGGTCCCCGTGTTACGTAAGACCTCATGAGTTTTACAGTCAACATCGGCGAAGCGCAGGCCCGTTTGCCGTCCCTGGTCCGACAGGATGCCTTTACCATCTGTCGCCGCGGCAAACCGGTGGGCGTGTTTCTGTCGGCCGAGCGTCTGGCCGCCCTGGCGGAGACGCTGGAGCTGCTGGCCGAACCGAACTTCCATGCCGCCCTACGGCGCTTGGAACGCGGCGAAACCCCCACCCTGACCCTGGCCGAGGCCGAAACCACCTGGACCCGTGGCACACCGCGTCCTGATCGAAAAGCCCGTCGTCGAGTTCATCGGTAGCCTGCCGCCTGAAACCCGCCGGCTGGTGCGCGACGCCCTGCACCGCTTCGCGGCCGGAGACTGGCACAGTACACGGGATTGGCCCGCCTTTCACCACCACTTGGAAGGCAAGTTGGCCAGGTTTGGCCGCATCCGTGCCGGACGCATCCGTCTGGTGTACGTGGAGGCCAACGATCAGGACGGTCCGGTCAAGCGTGTCTTTTACGCCGGCTGGCGCGGCAGTGTGTATGATGCCCTGGAGCAGTTGGTGGTAAGTGACGCTTTGCGGGAACTGGGCCTTTAGAACACCCTCCCTCGCGCCGTGGCTATCAGGCGCGCATTGACGATGTCCTGGTCGACGCTGAGGCGCAGGACGCCGAAGCCACCGTGGTCAGTAGCAACGTCAGCCATTTCGAGTAACTGGGCGTGCCGGTGGTGAATCCGCTGGAATAGAAAGCCAGCGTAACCCGGCAACGGTCAAACACCCCCACAACCCCCCACATTCTCCCACATCCGTGTGGGGGTATGTGGGGGTATTTTGAAATCGGTCATATTGGAGGGACAGGTTTTTTCCACGTTGTCCCTTCAAGCCTGGCTTTGGGCTTGAAGATTAAAACACACGCCCGCAGAGCGGGCAATGGGTAAACACCCCCTCAACCCCCCTCATTCTCCCCCATCCGTGAGTGGTTTTGTGGGGGTATGTGGGGGTATTTGGAAATCGGTCATATTGGAGGGACAGTTTTTTTTCCATGTTGTCCCTTCAAACCTCACCTCGGGCTTGAAGATCAAAACACCCGCCCGCGCGCCGTGCCGCCGCTTTTGAGATTGCGGGCCAGGTACTCGCCCGGCCGCAGGGCGCGGATGGCCTCGGGGTCAAAGCCCACCGCCGCGCACCAGTCCACCGCCCGCGGGTCCATTTGCTGGAAAGCGACGACTTCCGTAGCCTGGTTGCGGACGCGGTTGTGAATGAGGTTGGGCTGCTGGGCGATGCCGGCAAAGTCCAGTCCTTGCTGCCACTGGCCGAGAAGCCGTACGGACAAGCAAGGATCTCACTTCGTTCCGCGTGTCCGGCCTGAAGCATCAGCACCATGGTACCGAGGCAGTCCCCGACCGTTTCTTCAACCGGCGAGCGCCGCACGCAGCGACTTCAACTCCTCCTCCACTGCAGCCGGGTCGGTAAGGGTCTGGGCGATCTCGTCGCGGAGCAACTCGCGGTAGCGTTTGCGCAGGCGGTGCACGGCCACGCGCAGCGCGCCTTCATCCATGCCCAGTTCCCGGGCAGCGGCGGCGTAGGGAATTGCCGCCGAGCCGAGCGTGAGAAAGGCCTTTGCGCGGGCGAACAATTCCCTCTTGCCGTCGCGGGCGCAGTCCTCGGCGAGGCGCTCCACGACCCGCGCCAACAGCGCCAGCGCCCATACGCGATCGAAGAGCCGGTCAGGACTGGCCAGGTCCGGCGGTTCGAGATGATAGCGCTCGTGGGCTTCCTGCCAGTCCAGCGACAGATGCTCAATGTGGCCGCCGCGCTTCAGGCGGCGGGTCTTATCCCATTCGTTGGCCAGAAAATGCTTCAACGACGCCAACAAGAAGGCGCGGAACCGGCCGCGCACGCTGGCGAGGCCGCCGAGGTAGTTCCGGGCCAGAAAACGTTCGAAGAACGCCTGCACCAGGTCCTCCGCCTCCTCCTTCGAGTGACCGTGCCGGCGCACATAAGCGTACAGCGGATACCAGTAGGTCTGGCACAACTCGGCCAGCGCTCGGTCGGAGTCGGGTGACGACTTGCGCCCCGCGGTCAGCACGACTGTCCAGCGCGTGGTGGCGAAGACGTCGCGCGGAACGGCGGAGGTGGACGCTGCATCCGTCATTGGCGGGCCATATCCTTCGTGCGCTCGAGCTGCAGGCCGGTGAACTCCACCCATTCCAACGGCTGCGCCTGCACCTGGAAGTTCTGCACCTCCGCGAGCTTGAGCCCGGGAAACACATAGGTCGTTGTGGTCGCCGCGCCGTTACTGGACCGGGCGTCCGCCAGGCCCGGAACATTGGCTGCGCGGGAGCGCACGGCGGAGACGCGCAGATTCCAGTGCGGATACGCTCGTCCGAAGACCACCGTGACTTGCGCGCCCCGCGTGCCGTCGCCGGCGGTGTGCATTTCAATCTCCCAGTTCGGATCCTCGCCCAGGCGGGTCTTGGTGAAACTCCGCGAGACCGGCTCAAAGCTCCGAATGGTGTGCCAACCGGCGCGGGGAATGCCGACCCGCGCCGAGGCGGACTTCTCCCCTTCCGGCCAGACGACCTGAACGGGCAGCAGCGACTTGTCGGCCACGCCGCGGACGGAAACCCGCCCCCCGGCCGCGCTGCGGATCGCGCGGGGAAACTCAAACACCGGCGACTCGGCGGGGTTCGGGACGTCATGAACCTGGAACAGCATATCGAACCGTTGTGCGGCCACGGCGCTCAGCGGCTGCGGATACTCGACAGTGCAGTTGAGACCCGGCGCTGCGTCACCATCCGCGCGCCACCAAGCGTCGGCGTTTGTTTCCGCGGAGCGGATCGCCACGAGCGCCACGGAACCGCCTTCACTGAGCCAAGCGACGAGTTCGCCGGTCCGGGAGTCACGCTGCGCCCGGACGGCGGCCAACCTCCCGCCGGGTCGCACCAGCCGCTTGATCCGCACGGTCACGCCGGGGCGCTGCTCGTTGAACGCGACGAGTTGCAGCATGCCGATGCCGCCTTCACGGGTGCGGAAGGCGAACGTGGCGGGCAACCCGGCGGGCTCAGCCGGTTTCAAAACTTTCGGCGCGTATTGGCCCTGATAAAGCCGCTGCTGGAGTTCATCGGGCGCGAGCGTGTCCCAATCGCTGTTCTGCAAGGGCGCGCAGACCACGTTGAGCACCTGGAGTTCGCCCAGACCTGCCACGGCGTCGAAACCTTGTTCCTGCGCCCAGAGCACGTCTTCACCGATTCCTTCAAACGGATGGGTACCGGGCTTTCCCGGCGGAAAACCGGCGATCCGTCCGTTGTCGAGGTCAATCAACTCCTCGAACGTACGCTCGACCACGGGGCCAAAGGTGTACGGTCCCAGGCGCGGCAGCGGGGTGCGGGGCTGCAGCGCGAGGTCGCGGAACTCGATCCAATGCACCGGGCGGACCTGCAGGCGGAATTCCATCACCGCCCGGAGCGGCAGGTTCAGGAATGACACGGTGTAGAGCGTGAGCTTGCCCGAGGGCGTGGCTCCGACCCGTTGGGCGGCATGCTCGACGCCATTTGTGTCCACGGCGACGAGGCGGTGGCTCCAGTCCTTGAGTTCCTCGCCAAAGACGTAACTAAGCTGCGCCTGGCCGCGCGACTCCGCCGGGTCGTTGCTGAAATTCACGGTCCAGGGCGGGTCATTCGGGCGCCGCTGCTGGGTGCCGCGGTAACCGTCGGCGTTCTGGGTGGCGATGGTGCGCCAGGGCTCCAACCCCAGCCCCACCCGCAGATTCGCGGTGCCCGTGTTTTCAGGGAAGGCGACCCGGAACGGCCATGCGCCCGGCAACGGCCGGCCATCCAGCAAAACCTTGCCGCCCGAAGTGAAGGCGGCCAACGGCTCGAACTCTGCCATCGGACCGGACGCGCCCTCGGGGAGGTTTTTGAGGATCAGGATCAGGTGCTTCAACTGGGTTTGCGGTTTGGCAGGCAGCACAAAGGTCTCGACCTCGAGCGGGAGGTTTGTGGCTGGCGCACCGTCATGCCGCCACCAGCCGTCGGGCGCGGAATCGGTTTCACCCAAGGCCAGCAATTCCACCGTGCCACCGCCGGGCAATGTGGCGGACAGGGTTTCAGAGTGGCGATTGAACTCGGCTCGTTGGAGCGCGGCAGGGTGGTTGGGAAGTCGGGCCGCAGCCGGGAAAACCCAGGTCTTGAAGTAATGACTGGCGACCACAAACACGAACAGCCCGACCAGCATCAGGTAATCACGAAGGTAGAGAGTTCCCGCACGAGGCAGGGGAATCACCGTACCGTCCTCAGCCCGACGCGGCTCGTCCCAGGGCGACTTGAGGGTGCGGCGGATACCCCAGAAAGCCGTGAGCAACCCGGCAAACCAGATCACCCGCGTCCAGGCATGCTCGGTTCCGGCCAGCCAGCGCACCAAATAATGCGCCACGGCTGCCACCGTCATTGTGAGAAACACCGCACCCAGTACACCTTCGGCGTTCAACTCGCGTTCGCCGTCGCGCTCGACCACCACCGGGATGCCAGCCCAGCGCAGGTAACGCACGCCCGGTTTCCCGGGTTGCTTGCTCTCCCCGGCTTCGGCGGACGTTGCTGCCGCCGGTGCGGGGGTCTCCAGCACCGTCTGGACGCGCTGTTTGACCTCGCTAGCCTGCTGGTAACGACGCTCGGGGTCGTTCTCGAGTGCCCGCAGCACGATCTCGTCCAGCCGCACGTCCACCTGCACCTTGCGTGATGGTGGCGAGAATTTGCCAAGCGGTAGTTCGCCGGTGAGCATCTCGTAAAAGACAACACCCAGCGAATAGATGTCCGCCCGGTGGTCCACGGCGAGCGGCCGTTCGACCTGCTCCGGCGCCATGTAATGCGGCGTGCCCATCACCTGGCCCTCGACGGTCAGCCGCAGGCTCTCCACGCCGGAATCCAGTATCTTGGCCAGGCCGAAATCCGCGATCTTCACCCGGCCCTTGCGGTCCACCAGCACGTTCTCGGGCTTGATGTCGCGGTGCACCACGCCCTCGTCATGGGCGTACTGGAGCGCGTCGCAAATCTGCGGAATGATCTGAAGCGCCTCGCGCGGCGACAACCGGGCGGACTTCTCCAACTGCCGGAGGTTGGCACCGTCCACGAACTCCATGATGAAGAAGTACATGCCGCCCGCCTGGCCGAACTCATGCACGGTGACGATGTTCGGGTGGCTCAGCCGCGCCAGCGCCCGTGCCTCGCGGTTGAAGCGCTCGGCGAAACTCACGCCGCCCGCGCCGTGGAGGGGCAGAATTTTCAACGCCACCAGCCTGTCGAGGGCCGGTTGCCGGGCCTTGTACACGGCGCCCATGCCGCCGGCACCCAACAGGCCGAGGATTTCCAGTTGCGGGAACAGCCGGGCGATCTCGGCCTGTGACGGCGGCTCGAAGCGGTGCCCGGCCGGACGGTCGGTGGTCACGGTCTCGGCGCCCTGGTCGAGCAAACACGTCGGGCAAAGCCCGGCCGGGGCCCCCGCAGGCAGGGCGGCACCGCAATTGGAACAATGGTTGGTCGGTTGCACGACAGCGTTCGTCACATTGCGCTCTTTCACACAATACACCAGAAGCATCCGGCCGCCGGCGTTACAGCAAACGCCTCTCACTTTTATGCCCGCGATAATGCACTGGCTCCAAATGGTATGGCGGTAACCGTCTTGGCTGCCGTGGAGTCTGGCATCTGGCCGCACGGAGGTTCTATCCCCCCTCCCCCGGGGAACGATTTCCCGATAAGAAGGAGCCGCCGGACCGGAGGCACGGTTGATGGCAGACAGGAAGCCCACCGCCACTCCACCCGCCCACGCCGCAGCACGAAAAGGCGATGCGCCCGTTTCGCTTCGCCTGCCGCTTTTCAGGTTGCTTCGGTGCCTTCGGCGGTCTATCAGCGAATCATGAACGCCAACCTGTATTCCCGACGTGCATTTCTGCGCGCCACCGCCGTTCTCGCCGCGCCGGCCCTGCTGCGCGGCGCGGCGCCCAACGCCAAACTCCAGCACGCCTGCATAGGCACCGGCGGCATGGGCGCGGTGGACCTGGACAATTTCCGCCAGCACCCGCGGGTGGAAATCGTGGCGTTGTGCGACGTGGACGAGCAGTTCCTGAAAGCCGCCGCCACCAAGGTCCCGGGTGCGCGTCTGTACCACGACTGGCGCGAATTGCTCGCCCAGGAAGGCGACCGCGTGGACTCGCTGAACGTGACCGTGCCCGATCACATGCACTTCCCAATTGCCTTTAGCGCCATCCAGCGCGGCAAGCACGTGTACGTGCAAAAGCCGATGTGCCACGACGTGGCCGAGGTGCGCGCGCTCACCCGGGCGGCGCAGGCCAGGAAAGTGGTCACCCAGCTCGGCACCCAGCTCGCCTCGGGCGCGGGCGACCGCACCACGGTTCAGTGGCTGCGCGAAGGCGTGATCGGCCGGGTCAAGCATCTGTACCTGAGCGCCAATCGGCCCGGCGCGGTGGAAATGTACCGTCCGTTGGGACCGCGTCCCGCCCAAGGCCAGGCGCCCCCCCCGCACCTGCACTGGGATTTGTGGCTGGGCACCGCGCCCGCGCGGCCGTATGTGCCGGACCTTTACCACCCGGTCAAATGGCGCGGCTGGCTGGACTTCGGCACCGGCTGGTCCGGCGACATCGGTTGCCACATCTTCGACGCGGTGTGGAAGGGCCTTGACCTGCAGCCGCCCAAATCGGTCGTGGCCCGCGTGCAGGAGTCCTGGAAGCAATCCCCCGCCCGCCGGGACGACACCTGGCCGCAAGCCAACCACATCACCTGGGTCTTCCCGGGCAACGCGGCCAGTGGCAGCGAGGACATCACGGTCGAGTGGTTCGACGGCGAGTTCTGGGCGCCGGAAAAGGTCCGCGCGCTTTATTCGGTGGAGGATTACCCCACGGAGTCCGCGATGGTCATCGGCGAAAAAGGCGCCTTGCTCAATCCGCTGGGCAGCACGCCGCTCTTGCTGCCCGAGGACAAGTTCAAGGACGTGAAGCGGCCAAAGTTCGAAAACCGCAACCATTACCACCATTTCGTGGACGCCATTCTCGGCGGGCCGATGTGCGAATCGCACTTCGCCCGGACCGGGCCGATGACCGAGGCCATCCTGCTGGGCACCGTGGCGGTGCGGTTCCCGGACGAAAAACTCGAGTGGGACCCCGCCGGACTGCGCATCCCCAACCATCCCGGCGCCCAGAAACTGCTCAAACGCACGTACCGCGCGGGGTGGGAAGTTGCGGGGGTCTAAGGCTGTGGCTCAGGCTCCGAACAGAAGCGAAACAAGAGAAGATGCAACGGGAGGGGTAAATCACCCCGTACATAACCTGCAATCCACTACTGTCACGGCTGACGACGCGCGATGAGCTGCGGGAGGGCGAGTGTACGCCGCATTGCAAATTGGCAGTGTCGGGTTCACAAACTTCATTGCGCGGGTGTGGCGGGGACGGATCTAGCGCCGGCGGCACTGGCCCCCACCGTGACTCGCAGGTAGCGAAACAGTTCGGGATGACGCGCGAGACTTTCCTCCAGCGCCATCACGTCTTCCGCTTGTTTGTTTGAGTTGGCCGTCTCCCTTGGCCGCTTGTATTGTGCCCGGAGCGGTTCCACCCCTTTTGCCAGTTGTTCCTCCAGCGCGCCGAAGGCCACAATGGCGTTCTCCGGCACATCCGCGCCAACGCCGATGCCGCGCAGCGCACGCATCACCATGGCATAGAACCGCAGCTTGTTGACCAGCCGCTTGGCCGCGCGCGGGGTCGGATGCGCTTCGCCGATATGCTCCGACCACCGCGCCAGCGCGTCCCGGAAGTCTTCCGAGTCCTGCACCTGCTGGTTGAGTTGCTCCACCAGCCGCTTGCCGCCGAAGATCACCAGCGCCAGCAGTCCGAAGCCCGCCAGCCACCAGCCGCTGTGATCGATCTGGCCTTTCTGGACCTCGGTTACCCTCGCGCCGGTGAGCAACCCTCGCTCGCGCCCGCCGGTTTTCTCGGGGGGCGCTGGCTCCGGCGTCACCGGCGTTTCAGGTTTGGGTGCCGCCGCGGCAAACTCCCGCGGCTCAAAGTCGAGTTTGACCGTCCAGCGCTGGGTCGCCACCCAGTTCGTGAAGTTGGCGTCGCCCAGCAGCGCGGTTCCCGCCAGGCCCTGCGGCGACTCCAAAAGGATGCCTTGCAGTCTTTCGGGTCCGATGACGCTGTTGCTGGACCACGCAACGGGCACGGCCGTATTCCGGTCTGCTTTCCCGGCCTGCCGGCTGGTTTTCCCGGCGATCAGGCGGTCCACGCCATAATAGCCACCCGCCGCCAGCACCACCACGGCGGCCGACAAAGCAATGGGCCGGACCGTCTGCCAGCCGTGCGCCGCTCGCGCCCGCAGCCGCGCGCGCAAGCCGGCCCATTCGGTCCGGGCGCCAGCCGGCTTTGCGCCCGTCAGGAGCGCCTTGAACTGGGTGTCGTTCGGGCTCGGCACGGGGATGCGGATTTGAATGAGCTTCTCCATCCAAAGTTGCGCGTACTCCCAGCGTCGTCTGACCCGGTCCTCGGCGGCCAGTTCGCGGCCCTCCTTGACGTCAAACTGCTCCTTCAGGCTCACGGCCACGCAATTGGTGACCGCCGCCTCCTCCATGCCCACCACGAGAAAGCACTCGCCGGAGCTGGAAAGGAAGTTCAGCGCCTGCATCACCTGCATCACCTGCGCCGGCTCACAGCGGTCCAGGTCGTCAATGAACACCGTCATCGTCCGCGGCTGCAGGGCGGTGGTCACCTCGCGGAATTCCTGCGCGAACCGGTGCCGGAAGCTCGTCTGCGCGCCCAGGTCGCTCAGCCGGGCTTTGTCCGTGACGGAGGCCAGCAGGCGGGCGGGATCCACGCCGAAGGCCTTGAGCCCTTGCACCCCCTTGAACAGCGCGGCCAGCGCCCCGGCCGCCACGGCCAGCTTGCCGGCCAGGACGGGCCACGACGAATCCGCAAGGCTCTGAATCCAGGCCTTCCAATCACTGCCCAAGTTCGCGATCACCGCCGCCAACATGGCGCAGGCCGCGGTTCCCAACAGGACCCCACCCCATCCCCGCTTCAGCCGCTCTGAGATGAGGCGAATCCGGAACTGGACCCCCGCCAGCGACAGCCACGACGGCACCGCCTGCCGGCGGATGCTGTCCAACAAGGCCGCGAGCAACTGCTCTTCCTGCTGGTGATGCCAGGCGTTGAACCACACCGGCCGGAAGCCGTGCGCCTCGAGTTTCTCCTTCAGCAAGCCCATCAGCGAGCTTTTGCCACTGCCCCAGTCGCCCGTGATGGCCAGGGTGAGCGGACCGGTGGTCTTCTCGTTGCGCAGGTAATTGGCGATGCCTTCCGCCAGCGGACCGAAGTTCAGCGCGTCAAAATCCCTGGAGGTCAGCGGCCGATCCGACACCGCGTGGTCGGCGATCGAGCGAACCGGTTCCGGTCCGGGTTGATCTTCGTCTGGCCGCCGGAAGCCCCACCACGCCAGGAACCCCGCCGCCAGCAGGCTGGGATAAAACAATGGCGCCGGATACCGCCGATAACGCCGTGGATCGGACCACGTCTGGCCGCCGTCCGTGGTGCGTAAAACCACGCCCCCGCTGCCCGCCGCCCAACCCCGCCGCTCATCCAGAAACGAAACCGTGGCGAGATAGGCGCGGGTGGCACTGGTGTGCGCCTGCCACGTCTGACCGCCATCGCGGGTGCTCAGAATGGTGCCCTCCGCGCCCACCACCCATCCACGATTCACATTCACGAACGCCGCGGAAAACAGGTCCGCCTCCGTGCCGGAACGCTGGGCTGCCCAGGTCTGGCCACCGTTGCTCGTGTGGAGGATGGTGCCCCGCCGTCCGACGGCCCAACCGCGCTCGGCGTCCACAAACAACACGCGTCGGAGGTCTTCCTTCTGTCCAGTCAGTCGGGGCGTCCAGGTTTGCCCGCCGTCCGCCGTGGCCAGGATGGTGCCGTTTTCCCCCGCCACCCAGCCACGGCTCGCATCCGCAAAGGCCACAGAGAAGAGTTCCGCCTTCACCCCGGAGGTCTGCGGCGACCACGTATGCCCGCCGTCGGCTGAGTGCAGGATCGTCCCCCCACCGCCCACGATCCACGCCCGCTGCTCGTCCACGAACGTCAGCGCCCATAAATCCTCGAGCGTGTCCAAAGGGCGTTCCTGCCAGTTCTGACCGCCGTCCAAGGTTTGGCGGAGCGTGCCGTTCCAGCCCGCCAACCAGCCGCGTCGCGCATCCGGAAAGGCGAGCGCGGTCAGGATTTCATCCGTGCCGGCGGAGTGGGTTGTCCAGGTCACGCCGCCATCCTCGGTGCGCAGCAGCACCCCATGCTCACCCGCCGCCCAGGCGTGCCGGTCATCTTCCAGTGCGAGCGTCGCCAGAGTGCCCGTGACGTTGGCGGTACAGGCCGCCCAGGTCCGTCCCCCGTCCGTCGTCCGCAGAATGGTACCCTCACCCCCCACGGCCCAGCCGCGCCGGGCGTCCACAAACCGAACCGCGCGCAGCGCGTCCTTGGTGTTCGAGGGTTGCTGTCTCCAGGTCCGGCCGCCATCGGCGGTGTGTAGAATCGTGCCCAGATCGCCCACCACCCAACCGTGGCGCGAATCCGCTAAGCAGACCGCGTTGAACGGGAGCCCCCAGCCGCTAAACGGTGGAGCATCAGCACCGTAAGCTTCCCAAGTTTGCCCTCCGTCTGCCGTGTGCAGTATGGCGCCTGTGCTCCCTACCGCCCAACCCTGATCGGCGTTCGCAAAGGCGATCGAGTGCAGCCTCGGTCCGGCCGGGACGGACTGGTTGGTCCATGACAGCCCGCCATCGGTCGTATGCAGGATGACGCCCCCTAAGCCCACGGCCCAGCCACGCCGGGCGTCCCAAAAGGTGACCGCGTTGAGCCAAGCACTCGATTGGGTCGAATGCATGGTCCAGGTCCGGCCACCATCATCCGTCCGCAAGAGGGCGCCACCGCTGCCCACCACCCAGCCCTTCTGGGTGTCCACGAAGGTCACTGAACCAAGAACCTCCGCCGTGTCGGTGGATTGGGCAGCCCAGCTTTGCCCACCATCGGTCGTGTGCAGGATTGTGCCGAGGGCACCCACCGCCCAGCCCAGCCGCTCATCCGCAAACCAGACCCCATTCAAATCCTGCGGCGCGCGGGGCCGCGCCCCGCCGGTCGCTGGCGCGGCGGCCATGCCGGGCGGGCCTTGCTCGTAGTCGGGCGGAACCTCTTTTGTGCCCGCCAGGTTTGGATTGCGGACCGGCGCCAGACCGGCTTTGCCATCGTCGGCGTTGGCATCCTTTTGCCCGCTAGTTTGGGCTGCCAAGCCTTGGGATGAGTCCACCCGAGTGGTTCGGGCATTCGGCATTTCTCCCCAAACGATGTTTGTCTGCACCTGCCAGGACCGACCGCCATCGCGGGTGTGCAGGATCACGCCGCTGTCGCCCACCACCCAGCCGAGGTGATTGGTGAAGAAGCAGCCATTCAAACTCACGGACGGCACCAGCGCCAGCCGGCGGTGGGCGTTCCGTTCGATCGGCTGAACCCATGACCTAAGCGCCCACCAACGCGCGCGCGGCGGTCCCACCGGCCCGGGCGGTTGCAGCCAGCAAAACCACATGCTGGCCAGCCCCGCCAGTGCCAGCCCCGCTAGAAACCACTGCGTGCGCCGCCGATTCAGCCGCCATGGCGGTGACTGCGGTTTACCGCCGGTCGCTTCCGGCGGGGTCAGGGGCGAACCGGCTGCTTTCCGGGTCTTGAAGCGGCCCGGGTTTTCCAAGTTGCTCATGGGCTGTCTGAAACCTTCTTACCTCCGGACCGGGAAATTGCACGCCCGAAAAAAGCCGCCGCTGGGTCCGCGACATTCCCCTTTGCGACCACGGCAGGCGGTCGCCTGCTGGTCGGTTGCCGGTAAGCTGTCCATGCCGCCGACCTGTTGCGTGGCCTTTTTCCTTCCCAAGACCGGCCGCCCTTCTAAGCTCCGCAGCGAAGACCTATGCCCAAAGCACAGACCTACAAATTCTGTTTCGGTCCGTGGAACCTGAGCGAAGGCCAGGACCCCTACGGCCCGCCCACGCGCCCCGCGCAGTCCTTCGACTGGAAGCTCGAACAGCTCAAAAAGCTCGGCTTCGACGCCATGATGTTCCATGACGACGACGCCGTGCCGGACATTGACAGCAAGACCGACACCCAGCTCAAGGCCGAGGCCAGGGCGCTCAAGCAGAAGCTCGACGACGCTGGCATCGCGGCCGAGATCGTGGCCCCGCGGCTGTGGTTTGATCCGCGCACCATTGACGGCGCCTACACCAGCAACGACCCCAAGTGCCGCCAGTACGCCATTGAGCGCTCGCTCCGCTGCATTGACGTGGCCAACTACCTGGACTGCGACCTCATCGTGTTGTGGCTGGCCCGGGAAGGCTCGTACATCCGTGAAAGCAAGAACGCGCGAAAGTGCGTGGATTACCTGGTCGAGGCCATCAACCGGATGCTCGCCCACGACCCGAAAATCCGCATCGCCATCGAGCCCAAGCCCAATGAGCCGATGGACCTGGCCTACATCCCCACCATCGGCCACGCGCTGGCGCTGGCCAACCTCACCTCGGACCCGAAGCGGGTCGGCTGCCTCATCGAGACCGCGCACGCGCTCCTCGCCGGTCTGGACCCGGCCGACGAGATTGATTTCGCCTGCGCCTTCGGGAAGTTGTGGAGCCTCCACCTCAACGACCAGAACGGTCTGAAGTTTGACCAGGACAAACCGTTCGGGTCGGCGAACCTGCGCGTGGCCTTCAACCAGGTGCGCGCGCTGGAGCGCAACGGTTACGGTCGGCACGGCGAGTACGTGGCCTTCGACGTGCATCCGTTCCGTACCACCAAGGTCGAGCACTGGACGCTGCACCTCGAAAACAGCCGGCGCACCTTTCTGCGGCTGGTGGAAAAGGTCCGCACCTTCCCCGAGGCCGAGGCCCAGAAGCTGATCAAGGACCGCAACTACGCCGCGCTGGACCAACTGGTCCTCGAGCACCTGATGGGCAAGTAGGCCAACGTGTCTTGGCCTTTGCCTGTAACGCCCGGCGCCAGTCGTCACCGCGACTGGCGCTTTGCTTTGGACCCCAAAGCCGGAGTTTATATTGGCGGGGGCGATCTTGGTCCGCGGAGCCCTGGTTGACAGTTCTACGTTGCGGGTTGAAAGGACTTGTCCCGGCACCCCCGAGGCGGGAATCGTTCCAATTTGGTTTGCGCGATGAACTCCGGTTTCTTTGAGCGGGGCGGCTGGTGGGTGCTGGGCCAGTCCGCGCTGATGCCGCTGGTTCTGGCGCTGGGACCGCTTTATCCCGGCGAAGCCCGGCCGGCTTGGTTGCGCGGCTTGGCCGGGATTCTATTCGCCGTGGGCGCCGTGTTTGGAATTGGCGGCGCCTGGGTGCTGGGCCGCAACCGCACCATTTTCCCCAAGCCCCACGCGGACTCACGCCTGATCCGGCATGGGGTGTACCAGTGGGTGCGGCATCCGCTTTACACGAGCCTCATCCTCCTCTCGCTGGGCTGGTCGGCGTGGTGGGCGAGTTTACCCGCGTTGCTGGCCGGCGCGGTGCTGGCGGTGTTCCTCGACTTCAAGGCCCGCCGTGAAGAAGCCTGGCTGCGCGGGCACTTCCCGGACTACGCCGAATACACCCGCCGCGTGCGCCGCTTTATGCCGTGGATCTACTGACCGACCCGGTCCGGCGGGCGGGGTAACGCTCCGGCTTGGAAAAGCTGGTATCGCTCCCAGATCAGCGGCACGGCGCCGGCGAAATCCTCCGGACGCCCGGCCAGCCAGCGGCTGACGTGCAGGGGCGAAAACCAGCCGCCCTCGGAAATCTCATCGGGATGCAGCGTGAACGGTCCTTCGGCCTCGGCGCGATACACCCACACGAATTCCCAGCCCGTGGCGGCACAGGCCTCGAGCTTGAACAGCCGCGCGGGGGGGCGGTCAAGCCGCCAGCCCAGTTCCTCGGCCACTTCGCGCACTGCGCCGGCGTCGTAGCTCTCGCCCGGCGCGAGGTGGCCGGACGCCGACGAGTCCCAGACGCCCGGAAAGCAGTCCTTGGTCGGTGAGCGCTTTTGCAGGAACACCTCGCCGCGCCGGTTGAACACGAGCACATGCACCGCGCGGTGCTTGAGGCCGCGGCGGTGGACTTCGCTCCGCGGCGCCCGGCCGATGATCTCGTCCCGGTCGTTCACGATTTCAAAGAGTTCTTCGCTCATGCGCAGGCAGATTAGTGAGCCGGCGGGCCAGTTCGAGGAAATGGTCCCGGGTGAGGTTTTCCGCGCGCTCGTCCGGCTTGAGGCCGAGGTCGCTCCAGGCGACTTCGAGCACGGGCGCGGGCCAGTCGAACTTGAGCAGCTTGAGCGCCTTCTTGCGGCGCTCGGAGAACGCCCGCCTGACCACCTGCCGGAACACGCGCTCGCCGGCGGCGGTCAGCGCCCCGGCCGGGCGCCGCGCCAGCGCGATGCAGGCGGATTCCACGTCCGGCGCCGGGAAAAAGCAGTCCGCGGGAATCCGGAAGGAACCGCGTGGCTCGTAGCGCATCTGCACCAGCAGCGTGAGCACCCCGTAATCCTTGCTGCCCGGGCCGGCCTGGAGCCGGCGCACGACCTCGAGCTGAAGCGTGACCACGAGCAGCGCGGGCGCGCGCTCGGCCGAGGCCAGTTCCACCAGGATCGGCGAGGCCACCGAGTAGGGCAGGTTGGCCACCAGTTTCCACGCGGACCAATCCCGCGGCTGGTCTTCGAGCACGCGCAGCGCGTCCGCCTGCACTAGGCGCAAGCGGCCGAGCTCGCCGGCTGCGGGCGTCGGTGCGACGTCCGGCAGCGTCGTGCATGGCGCCACGCCCAGCCGCTCGGCGAGCACGGCCACCAGCCGGGCGTCCTTTTCGATGGCCAGCACGTCCGCGCCGGCCGCCAGCAGGTGTTCCGTGAGCGGCCCCAGGCCTGGTCCGATTTCCAGCACGCGTTCGCCGCGGCGGATTTCGGCCAGGTCCACAATGCGGCGGAGCTGGTTGGCGTCGTGCAGGAAGTTTTGCCCCAGCGATCGCGTCAACTGGAGGTTGCGCGCCGCGAGGAGGTGTCGCATCTCGGAGAGTCTCATGGCGTGGCGACTTCGCGGAGGACTTCGGCCAGGGCACGCACGACGCGGCGCAGGTCGCGCTCCGCGATGGTCAGCGGCGGCGTGAATGCGATCACGTTCGCGTGTCCCCCTTCGGGCAACACGATGAAGCCGCGGCGCAACAACGCTTTGACGACCCGCAGCGTCTCGGTGGTCGCGGGCGAATCATCGGCGTGGCGCAACTCCAGGCCGACCATGAGGCCAAGACCGCGCGGGAAAACCCGGAGTCCGCAATCTGAAGTCTGCAGCCTTGCGAGTTCGCTCAACAACACGCGTCCGAGGCGGGCGCTGCGCTCGACCAGACGACGGCGACGAATCTCCCGGATTTGCGCGAGCGCCATCGCGCAGCCGACGGGGTGACCGAGGAAGGTACTGGTGTGGACCGCTTCGCCGGTCGAGGCCGGCCAGGCGGCGTCCATGAGGTCGGCCCGGCCCACGCAGGCCGAGAGCGGAAAGCCGCCGGTCAACGCCTTGCCCAGGCAGACCAGGTCGGGCGCGACGCCGCTGTGCTCGCAGGCGAACCAGCGTCCCGTGCGGCCGAAACCGGTGAAGATTTCGTCCGCCACGAGCAGCGCGCCATGCGTGTCACAGAGGCGGCGAAGCAACGGCAGAAATCCGGACGGCGGGAGGTGGATGCCGCCGCGGCCTTGCAGGGGTTCGACCAGCACCGCGCCGATGCCACCTCCACGCAGGTAGCTTTCCACGGCTGTTTCCACTTTGTCCAACTCCCCCGGCTCGTGGGGAAATGGCGCGAAGCTGACAAACTCCCGGAGTTGCCGGCGGAATGGTGCGCGGAAATGGACGCGGTGCGTGGCGTTGAGGGCACCGTAGCCGAGCCCGTGATACGCGCCCTCGAAGGCGATCACGCCGGGCTGGCCGGTCGCGAGCATCGCCGTTTTAAGCGCCGCCTCGACGGCCTCGAAGCCGGAGTTGGTGAAGATGGATTTTCCAGACACCGGCGGCCGGCGGCCGGCGGCCGACTTGAGCGCGGTCGCACACCCCTCCGGCATCGAACATCGAGCATCTGTCACCTGCTTGGTACCCGTCCAGCGTTCAAAGGTGATCCGGCTGAGCTCGCGCGCGAGTTCAGCCTTCAACGCGTGCGGGTAGACGTCGCCCATCGCGTGCAGCAGGCGGTCCATTTGCCGCTGACCGGCGCGCACCACGGCCGGGTTGGCGTGCCCCGCTGCCGCGACGCCAAACGCGGCCGTCAAATCCAGATATCGCCGGCCTTCGACGTCCCAGACATGGCAGCCGCGCGCTCGTTCCCAAACGATCGGCCAGGCGCCGGCGGGGTCAAGGAACGTGACGTTTCGCGACTCGTACTCGCGGAGGAGATCAAGAATGGCCCTGGTTCGTTTCATCCGGCGGGCGCTCAGACCCCGCGCTGCTCGGCCGGCCAGATGTACTTGTGCATCTGGAGTTGAAACCGCACCGGCAGCGCGTCGGCCACGATCCGTTCCGCCAGCGCCCGCCGGCTCAGCGGGGTCTGGCCCGGCGGGAGCGGCTTGAGCGCGGGATGCTGTTGCGCCGGGCGGAGCGGGGTCACGGAGGAGAAGAGCACCGGGCAGACTCGCGCGAGGTCATGCTCAGCGATAACGCGCCGGGCCCACTCGTAATCCTCGACCGTGCCGATGACGAACTTCACCTCGTCGCCGGCGGTGAGGTGGCGCAAATTTTCCCAGCGATTGCGTGCAGCCTCGCCACTGCTGGGACATTTGAGGTCCATGATGCGGTGGACGCGCGGGTCCACGGGCGCGATGTCGAGCGCGCCGCTGGTTTCGAGCAGCACGGTGAAGCCCTCGTCGCACAGCGCGGTCATCAAAGGCAGCGCGGCCGGCTGGAGCAGCGGCTCACCGCCGGTGAGTTCGACCAACGGCAGGCGGGGAGGAATGCGGGAGCCGGGTTCCCGAATTTCGGATTTCGCGCACCGGACTTCGGACCCTGGATTCCGGATTTCCGCCGCCACCGGCTCATCAAAGTCGGCTGGCGATGTATCCTCCGGGGCGCCGCGCGAAAAAGGTGCCGCCAGCCGCCGCACTTCCTCCAGCACCTCGCCCGGTGGCCGGCGCGTGCCTTCGGTAAAGGCGTAGGCGGTGTCGCAGTACGAGCAGCGCAGATTGCAGGCCGTGAGGCGCACGAAGACACACGGCAGTCCGGCAAAGGTGCTTTCCCCTTGCAGGCTGAGGTAAATTTCATTGACGACCAGCGTCTCCGCCATGCGGCCAGTTAAGCCCAGCCCGCCGCCGGCGGCGAGGCAAACGTCGGGCCGCGCGCCGGCCGCTATGATGTTTCGCCCCGACGAAGCCCGGCGCGGGTTAAATGGTTGCGCCCCCTCCGGGCGTCTCCTAGGCTGCGTGGCGCCTGACGCATGAAGGTTTTCATAGACGGTAAGTTATACGCCGAACGGGACGCCAAGATCTCCGTGTTCGATCATGGGCTGCTTTACGGGGATGGCATCTTTGAGGGTATCCGGGCTTACAATGGGCGGGTGTTCAAACTCAAGGAGCACCTGGACCGGCTGTTCTGCTCGGCCAAGGCGCTGCTGTTGGAAATCCCGATGACCCACGCCCAGCTTACCCGGGCGGTGGTGGAGACCTGCCGCGCAAACCGTGTGCGCAACGGCTATGTGCGCCTGCTGGTGACCCGCGGCGTGGGCACACTGGGGCTAAACCCCAACCGCTGCAAACGGCCGTCGGTCATCATCATCGCCGGGAGCATCCAGCTTTACCCGCCCGAGCTGTACGAGCGCGGCATGGAGATCGTGACCGTGCCCACCACGCGCAACCTGCACAGCGCGGTGAACCCGGCCATCAAGTCGTTGAACTACCTGAACAACATCCTCGCCAAGATCGAGGCGAACACCGCCGGGGTCGAGGAAGCGATCATGCTCAACGCCGAGGGCTACGTGGCCGAATGCACCGGCGACAACCTGTTCCTTGTCAAAGCCGGCCAGCTTTTCACCCCGCCGTTGTACGCCGGCGCGCTGTACGGGATCACCCGCGCCACGGTCATGGACCTGGCGCGTGAGGCGGGCGTCAGCGTCACCGAGACCAACCTCACGCGCTACGACGTCTTCAACGCGGACGAGTGTTTCCTGACCGGCACCGGGGCGGAGATCGTACCGGTGGTGAAGGTGGACGGCCGGGTCATCGGGTCCGGCCGGCCGGGGGCGCTCACCCGGCGGTTGACGGAGCGTTACCATGCCTTGACGCAGGTCTCGGGCGAGCCGATTTTCTGAGTGCGAAGTGCTCGTTGTTGAAGGCTCTTTTCTCCACTCCGACGGCTCGGAGGCGCCGCCGGTGGGCTGCTTGACTTGGGGCGCTTTTGTGACGAAATAGTTCTACGCCTATGCTGTGCATGATCTGCCAGAAGAAGGAAGCCCGGGTCCACCTCACCGACGTAAAAGGCGGCAAGGTCAAGAAGGTGGACCTGTGTGAGGAGTGCGCCAAGGCCAAGGGCGTGGACGATCCCACCGGCTTCGCACTGGCGGATTTGCTGCTGGGCCTGGGCGCGGGGGAGGAACTGGCCTCGGCCTCGCCCGAGGGCGCCGAACTGGCCTGCCCGGTGTGCGGGCTGACCCAGGCGGATTTCAAGAAGGCGGGCCGACTGGGTTGTCCGACCTGTTACGAGGCCTTCGCCGAGGGTCTGGCCAACGTACTCAAGACCATGCACAAGGGAACCAGGCACATCGGCAAGGTGCCGCGCGGGCTCAAGCTGGGCCGCGAGGTCCAGGAGCGCATTCAGGCCTTGCAGCGCAGCCTCGAAGAGGCCATCGCCGTCGAAAACTACGAGGAAGCCGCCCGCCTGCGGGACGCCATCAAGCAACTCAAGGAAAACCCCGGCGCCGTGGTGGCCGGTTGATCCCATGAACCTGCTCGAATTCCTGAGCCCCGCGACCCAGGCCGCCCAACGCACCGGCCCGAACGATCGGATCGTCATGTCCAGCCGGGTGCGCCTGGCGCGGAACCTGGTGGGCTTCGCCTTTCCCGGCTGGGCCAAGAAGGCCGAGCGCCTGCGCGCCTGCGAACTGCTCCGCGGCGCGGTGGTGCGCCAGCCCGAGATGCGGGACGCCTTCACCGAGTCGCTCGAGGCGCTGTCCGCGTTGGACAAGCAGGTGCTGGTGGAGCGCCACCTGATCAGCCGCGAGCATGCTGCCAAGGGGGCCGGCAGCGCCATCGTGCTGAGCCGGGACGAGCGGCTGTGCGTGATGATCAACGAGGAGGATCACCTGCGGATGCAGGCGTTGCTGCCGGGCTGCCAGTTGAAGGAGGCCTGGCAGGCGATTGACCAGCTCGACACCGGGCTGGAAAAGGATCTCGAATACGCCTTTTCGCACACGCTCGGCTACCTCACCGCCTGCCCGACCAACCTCGGCACCGGCATCCGGGTCAGCGCCATGCTTCATCTGCCGGCCCTGGTCCTGGATGAGCAGGTCACCCAGATCATCCAGGCGGTCAACAAGCTGGGTCTGGCCGTCCGCGGCCTGTACGGCGAGGGCACCGAGGCGCTGGGCAACGTCTTCCAGGTGTCCAACCAGATGACCCTGGGCGAATCCGAGACGGAGATTGTGGAACGGCTTTCCAAGGTGGTTGCCCAGATCATCGAGCACGAGGAAAACGCCCGCGCCCGGCTGCTCGAAAAACGGCCCAAGATGGTCTTCAACCACATCGGCCGCGCCTACGGCATCCTGGCCAACGCCCACAGTGTTTCCTCCAAGGAGGCCATCAACCTCCTGTCCTTGCTACGCCTGGGCGTGGACCTGGGCGTGCTGCCCGACGTGCGCCGCTCGCTCGTGGATGAATTGTTCATACTCTCCCAGCCGGCCCACCTCCAGTTGCGCCACACGGAAAAGCTCTCGGCCGAGGATCGCGACGTGCTCCGGGCGGACATGCTGCGAGCGGCCTTGCGCGACGTGCGCCGGCCGTTGACGCCGCCGCCCGCGCCGCCATTGGACAAACCGCCGGGCGCGTAGCATTATTTCCCGGAGAGCGTTGTCGTATGAGTGACGAGTCCCTCAGCAACTTGACCCCGCGCGCGCAACAGGTTCTGGCCCTGGCCCGCAAGGAAGCCGATCGCTTCAACCACAATTTCGTGGGCACGGAGCATCTCCTGCTGGGCCTGATCAAGCTGGGCCAGGGCGTGGCGGTCAATGTGCTCCAGAAAATGGGGCTCGATCTGGAAACCGTGCGCCTCGAGGTCGAGAAACAGGTCGGCACCGGCCCGGACCAGAAGGTCATGGGCAACATCCCGTACACGCCGCGCGTCAAGAAGGTGCTTTCCCTCGCCAACAAGGAGGCCAAGGCGCTCAACCACACCTACGTCGGCACCGAACACCTGCTCCTGGGTCTGCTGCGCGAAGGCGACGGCGTGGCTGCCCGGGTCCTCAAGAATTTGGACGTGGACATCGAGCAAACCCGGCAGGAAATCCTCAAGGAACTCGATCCCAACTTCCAGGGCTCCGAGGAGGAAAGCTCCGGCGAAGGCGGCGAAAAGCAGGGCGGCAAAGCCCCGGTGAAAACACCCGCGTTGAAGGCCTTCGGCCGCGACCTCACCGAGATCGCCCGCAAGGGCGAAATGGACCCCGTGATCGGCCGGCAGAACGAAATCGAACGGGTCATCCAGATTTTGTGCCGGCGTACGAAGAACAATCCGGTGCTGCTGGGCGAGGCCGGCGTGGGCAAGACCGCCATCGTCGAGGGCCTCGCCCAGGAAATCGCCAAGGGCAACGTGCCGGAGCTGCTGCGCGACAAACGCGTCATCACATTGGACCTTGCACTGATGGTGGCGGGCACCAAGTACCGCGGCCAGTTCGAGGAGCGCATCAAGGCGGTCATGGACGAAATCCGCCGCGCCAAAAACGTCATCCTGTTCATTGACGAGCTGCACACCATCGTTGGCGCGGGCTCGGCCGAGGGCACGATGGACGCCTCGAACATCATCAAACCCGCGTTGAGCCGCGGGGAACTCCAGTGCATCGGCGCCACCACACTCACCGAATACCGCAAGTACATCGAGAAGGACGCCGCGCTGGAGCGCCGCTTCCAGACCGTCAAGGTCGAGCCCCCTTCCCTGGACGAAGCCATCCAGATTCTCCGGGGGCTCCGTACCAAGTATGAGGACCATCACAAGATCGAGCTGACGGACAGGGCGCTCGAAGCGGCCGTCAAACTTTCGGACCGTTACATCACCGGCCGGTTCCTGCCGGACAAGGCCATTGATGTCATGGACGAGGCCGGCTCGCGCGCCCGCATCGGCGCCATGACCCGGCCGCCGGATGTTCGCGACCTCGAGGCGGAGATCGAGGAAATCCGCCGCCGCAAGGAGCGGGCCATTAAGGAGCAAGACTTCGAGGGCGCCGCCGGCATGCGCGACAAGGAGAAGCAAGCCAAGGAACGGCTCGAGGCCGTGCTCGCCCAGTGGAAGGCCAACCGCGACGAAAAGCGCGTCCGCGTGGACGAGGAAGACATCATGCAGGTCGTCGCCAAGTGGACCGGCATCCCGCTCCAACGCATGGGCCAGGATGAGGCCAAAAAGCTCCTCGCCATGGAGGCGGAGCTCATGAAGGTGGTCGTGGGCCAAAAAGAAGCTGTCGTCGCGCTGTGCAAGGCGCTGCGGCGCTCGCGGGCCGACCTCAAGGATCCCAAACGCCCCATTGGCACCTTTGCGCTGCTCGGGCCCACCGGCGTGGGCAAGACGCTGCTGGCCAAGACCCTGGCCGAGCAGATGTTCGGCGACGCCAAGTCGCTCGTGCAGCTCGACATGTCCGAGTACATGGAGAAGTTCAACGTCTCGCGCCTCATCGGCTCGCCGCCCGGCTACGTCGGTTACGAGGAGGGCGGCCAGCTCACCGAGGCGGTGCGGCGCAAGCCATATTGCGTGGTGCTTTTCGACGAGATCGAGAAGGCTCACCCGGATGTGATGAACATGCTCCTTCAGATTCTCGAGGAGGGCAAACTCACCGACAGCTTCGGCCGCCAGGTGGACTTCCGGAACACCGTCATCCTGCTCACCTCAAACGTGGGTTCCGAGGCGCTCCGCAAGCAGGGCACCATCGGCTTCACGCCGCCCTCCGAGCAGAGCAGTTACGAGAAGATGCGCGAGCGCATCCTGGACGAGGCCAAGAAGGTCTTCCGCCCGGAGTTCCTCAACCGCCTGGACGACGTCATCGTCTTCCGCGCGCTGACCAAGCCGGACCTGATCGAAATTCTCGGTCTCGAGGTCCGGAAAGTCATGGAGCGGCTCAAGCATAAGAACGTCCGCATCGAGCTCGACGACAAGGCGAAGGATTTCCTCACCGAAAAGGGCTTCGACCCCTTGTATGGCGCCCGGCCGATGCGGCGCGCCGTGGAGCGGTACCTTGAGGACCCGCTGGCCGAGGAAATCATCCGGGGCAATCTCCACGAGAACGAACCCATCCTCGTGACCGTGGAGGGCGACAAGCTCGTCTTCAAGCAGAACACACCCACGGCCAGCCCGGTGTCTCAGTAGCGGCGGATAGCCGGCAAACCCATACCCGCGACCGGTAGGGGCGGCTTTTCCGGTAGGCCCGCGGCGGGCGGTTCAACGTGGGGAAGCCGACCCCGATTCCTGGCGCACGCGCAAAAGGCTCCCCGGCTCGGCCAGCAGGTCCGTGGCGCTGCCTTTGGGCCGCCAGAGTACCCGCTTGTCCGGCAACGTGCGCAGCACCACGCCTTCGATGGCGCCCCGCAGCGTCTTGACCCGCATTCCGGGCCGGAAGTCTTCCGGGGCCCAGAGCCCTTCCACGATCTCGACCATGCTGGCCCGTTCCAGGTCACCGGCCACGTAATCGGCCACGGCGATCAGAATGGCCCTGCCCCGGCCCAAAGGCAGGCCGCCCACGAACCGCTGCATCAAATCACGACCGATTGTTGCGAATGTCGCGGCGTTCTCGAACAGAAACGGCGCGCGCTCGTGGCAGGCGCGGAGGAAGTCCAGTGCCGCCGCCAGCGTGTGTTCCGTCGCCTGCACCGTCGCCCAGGCCAGGGCCACCTCCGCCTGGCTTTCCGGGTTCAGACCGTGCTGCGCGCACTCGCGCTCGCAGGCCACGCGGTTGCAGTGGATCACCGCCTCCCAGTCCTGACCCCGGAAATGCGCGCCCCGCACCGCCAGCGGCGAACTCATCACCGTGCTCTCGCCTGACGGTGCCGCCGGCGGTTGGAACGGCTCGGGACGCATGGAACGGTGCCGCGACTGCGGGGATTCAGCGGACAAACCCCTGCGCCTTCAGCCAGAAAACGCAGTCCGCCGCCCATGGGTGCGGGTTGGTGAAAGGCGGCTTCGCGGCCAGACCCAGGCCGTGCGCGCCCTTCTGGTAGATGTGCAGATCGAACGGCACGCCCGCGCGTCGCAGCGCCACCGCAAATTGCAGGGCGTTTTCCACCGGCACCGCGCGGTCCTCCCAGGTGTGCCAGATGAAACAGGGCGGCGTGTCGCGCGTGACCTGCTTTTCGTTCGAGAGCAACTCCACCAACTCGGCGGGTGGATTCGGGCCGAGCAGATTGTGCTTCGAGCCCGGGTGGGTAAACTCGCCCAGTGTGATCACCGGGTAGCACAAGATGCCCAGGTCCGGCCGCGAACTCACCCGCTCCACGGGATCCGCGGCGTCCGGCCGGCCCGCGTCGAAGTGTGTCAACAACGTCGAAGCCAAATGGCCGCCGGCAGAACTGCCCATGATGCCGATGCGCTTGGGGTCGCAGGCCCATTCCGCCGCGCGCGCCCGCACGGTGCGCACCGCCCGCGCGGCATCCTGGAGCATCACCGGGTGCCGGTAGCCGCGCGCGCCGAGCCGGTACTTCAGCACAAAGGCCGCGACACCGTGCTGGTTGAGCCAGAGGGCGTAGTCGTGGCCTTCATGCGCCGCCAGTCCGCCATAGCCGCCGCCTGGGCAGACCACAAGGGCCGCGCCGCTGGCCTCGCCCGCCGCCGGCAGATACGGGGTTAGCGTGGGCCGGTCCGCGTCCTCGTTGCCCAGGGCGCCGGGCGCGCCGTCCGGCCAGAGCGGTAGTGCAGACAGGGGCGCAGCCAGGCAGGCCGCGCTGGTCAAACCGAGAAACGCAAGGAAGTGATGCGGATGTTTCATGCCGGAGTCAGGTTTTCTGAGCAAAGTTTCCGCCAAATCGGCCGGGTGGGCAAGTGCCCCCGTTTGACAATCTGGTCGCCGAGCACCTGTGTTTCGGCTAAACCCGGCCCGACCATGGAACCGGATTTCGCCAGGAAACTCGGGGGCGTCACCGGCGTCGAGCCGGTGGGCAACGGACGCTTCCCCCGGCAACTCGCTGAATGGGTCCAACATGAACCGAAGAACCTTCCTCTCCACGGCGGCAGGCGCCACCGCGATGCTGGCCACGCGACCAGCCGTCAGCGCCGCCGCGGTTTCCCACCGCATTCCCATCGGCTTCCTCGGCGCGACGTACTCGCACGGGGCGGACAAGATCAGGCTCACCCGGAGTTCACCGGACTGGGAATTCGTCGGCGTGTGCGACGAATCAGCGGCCGGTCGTCAGATCTGCGAGCAACTCGGCGCCCGGCGGATTTCACAGGCGGAGTTGTTCGAGCGCGCCGTGGTGGTCGCGGTGGAATCCGAGGTCCGCGATCATGCCGCCCATGCCTTGCTCGCGTTGCAGGCCGGCAAGCATGTCCACCTTGAAAAGCCACCCGCCGCGAAGCTGCCCGACATGCAGGCCCTCGTCGCGCTGGCCCGCGAGAAGCAGCGCCTGGTGCAAACCGGCTTCATGTGGCGCTACCACCCCGGCTTTCGCGCCATCTTCGAGGCCGTGCGCCAGGGCTGGCTCGGGGATGTCATTCTCGTGCGCGCCTTCATGGGCAACAATCTCGCGCCCGCCCTGCGGCCGGAATGGGCCGCGTTCAAGGGTGGTGCGATGTTCGAGCAGGGCTCGCATCTGGTGGATGCCGCGGTGCGGCTGCTGGGCCGGCCGCGGTCGGTGACGCCGTTCCTGCGCCGCCAGGGCCGGTTCGACGATGCGCTCAAGGACAACAACGTGGCCGTGATCGAGTTTGAGCGCGCCACGGCCGTCATCGCCAACACCGCGCTGCAGGCCGGATCCACCCCGCACCGCTCGTTTGAAGTGGTCGGCACGCATGGCACTGCGATCCTGCTGCCGGTCGAGCCGCCCACGCTGACCCTGGACCTGGCGCAGGCGGGCGGTCCGTACCGGAAAGGCCTGCAGCCGGTGCCGCTGCCCGCCTACCAGCGTTACGTGGGCGACTTCGCCGAACTCGCCGCCGCGGTGCGGGGCGAAGCGGCCCTGTCCGTCTCGCTTGACGAGGAACTGCTCGTAGCGGAAACAGTGCTTCGCGCCAGCGACATGCTGTGAACCCGGACACCCCTCACGCCACGCCGAAACGCCTGCGCGTCGCGGCGGTCCAGATGATTTTCGCCGGCTCCATTGCCGGTAATCTGGACAAAATCGAACACGCCGCGCAGCAAGCCGCCTGGGCCGGCGCGGACGCGGTGCTGTTTCCGGAATGTGCGACCACCGGCTACGCCTGTGACTTCGGTTCACTGCCGCCGGCCACCGTCCTCCGGGCACTCCACGCGGTTGCGGCCGTCGCCGCCCGGCTGCGGATCAACCTGCTGGTTGGCAGCCCGGTCTTCGCCGGACGCCGGCTTTACAACGGGCTGCTGGTGTTCAACCGCCACGGCCGGCTCGTCCATACCTACGCGAAATGCCAGTTGACCGACGCTGACCGCCGGTGGTTCACACCCGGCAATGGCATTTCGCTGTTCACCCTGGATGGCGTCCGCGCGACCGCGATCATCTGCCACGAACGGCGCTACCCGGAGCTGGTGCGGCTGCCGGTGATGGCTGGCGCGCAAATCGTGTTTCACCCCAACGCCGGGATGGACACCCTGGCCATCTCGCGGACCAAGCGCCGCGGCCGCGACGGCATCCCGGTGCGCGCCTTTGAAAACGCCGTCTTTTACGTGTTCGCCAATTCCGTCGGGCCGCAGGGCGGCGGCAGGTGGTCGGCCGGGGACTCCAAGATCGTCGCGCCGGACGGTTCGTTCCTGAAGTTGGCGGACAACCGCCGCGAGGCGGTGCTGGTGGCCGATCTGGACCTGTCGCTTGCGACGCGGAAGTACGCCCTGGACAGCTTGAAGCAGCCCCGCTGCCTCGCCCGCACCTGGCGCGGCTTGTTGCCGGAACTGCGGCGGCGGGTCCGCCAGACCGATCGGATGTTCGGGCGCCGGTTCGCGGGCGCCGGCGGCGACGGGATTCCGGAACGAACCGCCGCCTGACGCGCTGGAGCCAGCACGCCGCGAGCGACCAAGGTTCCGCAAGACGAGCGCAGTTCCGGTGTGGGGAGCAAACCACACCCACGCCAGGTAGGGTGCGCCCGCTTGCGCGCACGCGCTTTGCCGACATCTTGGGCGCGTGATGAACCCAGCTCTGCTCGCCGCCTTCGCGGTCCTGGCCCTGTCCGGCATGGCCCGGGCGGAAACGGTCGCCGATCGCAAGGGCGCCATTTTGCAAGACCGTGCCAGCCTCGAATACGATCCGCGCTGGATTTACGACGACTACGAACGCGGGTTTGCCGAGGCCCGGCGGACTGGCAAGCCACTACTGGTCGTGCTGCGTTGCATCCCCTGCCTGGCCTGCGCCGGTATTGACGCGAAGGTGGTGGTCGAGAATTCCGAACTGGCGCCGTTGCTCGACCAGTTCGTCTGCGTGCGTGTCGTCAATGCCAACGCGCTCGATCTCGCCCGCTTCCAGTTCGACTTTGACCTGTCGTTCACCGTGATGTTCTTCAACGGCGATGGCACCGTGTACGGCCGCTACGGTTCCTGGACCCACCAGAAAAACCCGCGGGACGAGACCATCGAGGGCTTTCGGCGGACGCTCGAAAAAACGCTCGAACTGCACGCCGCCCACCCGGTCAACCGTTTCGCGTTGGAAGGCAAGCAGGGCCGGCCTCTGCCGTACGCCACGCCGGTGGACCTGCCCACGCTCCGGGGCAAATACACCCGTAACCTGGACTGGGAAAACGAGGTGGTGGCCAGTTGCGTGCACTGCCACCAAATCGGCGACGCCCTGCGCGCGGCGCACCGTGAGCGCAACGAACGCCTCCCGGCGCAGCTCATCTACCCGTTTCCCGGACCGGAGGCCGTCGGCCTGGAACTGGCGCCCGACCACGCCGCCCGCGTGAACTCCGTGACCGCCGGATCACCCGCCGCCCGATCTGGCCTGCGCGCCGGCGATGATCTGGTCAAGCTGGACGGCCAGCCGCTGGTCTCCATCGCCGACGTGAGCTGGGTGCTGCATCATGCACCGGACGCGGGGACGCTTCCGCTGGAAATCCAGCGGGGCAGGGAACGCCTGACCACGCGCCTCGAATTGCCCGCCGGCTGGCGTAGTCGCTCGGACATTTCGCGGCGCGTCGGCACGTGGGAAATGCGGGCCATGGTCTTGGGCGGCCTGCAGCTCGAAGATCTGCCGGAGGAAGAGCGCCGGGCGCGTAGCCTGCCGGCGGACCGGCTGGCGCTGCGCGTCAAACACGTCGGCGAATACGGCCGGCACGCCGCGGCGAAGAAGGCCGGGTTTCGCAAAGACGACGTGCTCGTCGAGGTCGCCGGCTCCACGACGCGGGAAACCGAAAGCGCCCTGATTGGACGCCTGTTCGCGCAACACCGTCCGGGCGACTCGATCAAAGTGGTCGTCCTCCGCGGCAACGAGCATTTCGATTTGGCCCTGCCCATGCAGTAGGACACAATGACCGCACCCGACCAGTCCGGCGACGAACAGTTTACGACCACCCACTGGAGCGTGGTGCTGGCGGCGGGACAGGCCGACTCGCCGGGTGCGCAGCAGGCGCTGGAGCAGCTCTGCCGCACCTATTGGTATCCGCTTTACGCCTTTGTGCGCCGGCAGGGCCGCAGCCCGCAGGACGCGCAGGACCTCACCCAGGAGTTCTTCACCCGGTTCCTGGCCAGGGAATACTTCCGGCTGGCCGACCCGGCGCGCGGGCGTTTTCGCTCGTTCCTGCTGGCCAGCCTCAAGGCGCTCCTGGCCGAGGCCCACCGCCACGCGCACCGGCTCAAGCGCGGCGGTGGGCAGACGTTCCTCTCCTGGGATGCGCTGGCGGCCGAGGAACGCTACGCGGCTGAGCCGAGGAACGAGTCCACGGCGGAATCGCTCTACGAACAGCGTTGGGCGCTGACACTGCTCGAAACGGTGCTGGCGCGCCTCGGGGCAGAGCTGGTGGCGGCTGGGAAGGGAGAACTGTTTGCCGCACTCAAGGGCCAGCTTGGGGGCGAAGGCAGTCCAGCGCCGTATGCCGAACTGGCAACGCGGTTGGGCTTGAGCGAAGGCGCGCTGAAGGTCGCGGTGCATCGGCTGCGGCGGCGCTTTCGGGAACTGCTGCGCGAGGAAGTGGCCCACACGGTCGCCGATCCCGCCGCGGTGGATGAGGAGTTGCGGCATCTGGTGGCGGTGGTCCGGGGCGCGGGTGTGTAACCATTCCGGCTGGGCGTCATAGGAATGGGGTGGTGATGCCTGGCACTATGAAACCATTCAAGTCTCCATCCTGTTTCGGCTGCGTCTTGTTGGCGACCGCAGCGCTCGTGCGCGCGACGGTGGCGGAGGACCGCAGCGCCGCTGCTCCGCCACCGGCACGCGGCGTCGTCGCCCGGCTGTGGACAGACGCCGCGTTGCGCGACTGGGCCACGCCCCTGGCCAATGGTCTGCAACCCGGCCACTTCAGCGAAGCGGAATACTACGCCGCGCCGGTGGACAACACGCGCACCTACGACGTCTATGCGCCCGGTCTGGAGCCGAAGGGTTACTGGGAATGGCTGCATCAGCAGGAGCCGCAACCCATGATTCAGCCGGAAAAATTGCGGCAGGAAAAGGACTGGATCGCCGCGGGCGAGGAGGTTTTCAAACAGCTCGATGTTCCGGCCTTTCGCTCCACCAATGCCCAGGCCATCGCATTCTTCCGCGACCCCGCGCTCTTTGCCAAGGACCCGCCGCAACATTCCAGGGACGGCATCGTGCCGGCCTTTCGCTGGGTCATCGAGCGGCGCGGCGAAGTCCAGCTCGGTCTCGGCGAATGCGCCAGTTGCCACACCCGCGTCCTGCCGGACGGCCGGCTATTGCGCGGCGCGCCGGCGCAATTGATTGGTGCAGGCCAGATCGTCGGCATCCTGGTATCCAAGCTCAACGAACTTTTCACCGGACCCGATGGCAAACCGCTTCCCCGGGGTGAAGTGGATTACATCCAATTTGGGGTTCCCTGGCTCCGAGAAGACGTTCACGCCCGGCTGAAAACGATGACCCCGGCCGAGTTTGGCGAACTGGATGCGTCCGCTCATCCTTCCACCTTCGCGCGACCCAACGGCAGCCCGTGGTTCGTTACCAAGTTCCCGGACTTGCTCGGGGTTCGCGATCGCCCGTTTTTCGACCACACGGCCACGCATCGCAATCGTGGTCCCGAGGACATCGCCCGTTATGCTATTCTGGTGACACGTGCCGATGACTATTCCTTCGGTCCCTATCGAATGCTGCCGGCGAGCCTGCACTCGGTGCCCCGTCGCTACCCGGATGAAGCCATGTTGGCGCTGGGCAAATACCTTCACTCGCTCACGCCGCCGAAGAGCCCCCATCCGTTCGACGCACTGGCCCGTCGCGGTGAGAAGGTCTTTCGCGAAGAAGGCTGCGCCAAATGCCATGATCCCAAACAGGGCTATACCAATCACAAACTCACGCTGGCGGAGGGAGTCGTGCCGCCCGAGGACCACCCGCTCAGTGACCATTTGATGAACCGCTCGGTGCACACCGATCCGGACCTCGCGCTCAAGACCCGCAAGGGAACCGGCTTCTATCGCGTCCCCTCCTTGCGGGGCGTCTGGTATCGCGGCGCGTTCGAGCACAGCGGCTCGGTGGTTACGCTCGAGGATTGGTTCGACCCGCGCCGTCTGCGGGACGATTACGTGCCCACCGGTTGGAAAGGCCCCGGTGTGAAGGCCCGCGCCGTCAAGGGCCACGAATTCGGGCTGGATTTGACGCCGGAAGAACGTGCGGCCCTGATTGCCTTCCTCAAGACGCTATGAACCGCCGTTGCGAAGCCGTTGAGAACTGCGGGCCGACCCTGGAATGTCCTGATGTCGCCTGAGCGCCGATGCAGCAAGTGCGGTGCATCACTGACCGTGGTCAGCGATGCCGACTTGTGCCCGGCCTGCCTGCTTGAGGCCGGGCTGGGGGAAACTGCGGTTGGAAAGCCGGCAACAAACCCGGCGAGACTGCGGGCTGACGACAGCGGGCCGTTCACACGGCGTTTCGGCAATTACGAGTTGCTCGAAGAAATCGCCCGCGGCGGCGTGGGCGTGGTCTATCGCGCCCGGCAGCTTGGCCTGGACCGCGACGTCGCCGTGAAACTCCTCCTCTCCGGCCCGCTGGCCGGGCCCGACCTGGTGCAGCGCTTCCGGACCGAGGCCGCCGCGGCCGCCAGCCTGCAACACCCGAACATCGTGGCCATTCACGAGGTCGGGTTTTGCGATGGCCAACACTTCATCGCGATGGATTACATCGCAGGCCGCAGTCTCGCGGACATCATCAGGGACGGCCCGCTGGAGGCGCGGCGGGCGGCGGCTTACGTGAAGACCGTGGCCGAGGCGATCCACTTCGCGCACGAGCGCCAGATTCTGCACCGCGACCTCAAGCCGTCGAACGTGCTGGTGGATGAGTTCGACGCGCCGCGCGTCACCGACTTCGGCCTGGCCCGACGGCTGGACGCGGAGACAGTGTTGACGCTGAGCGGGCAGGTGCTCGGTTCGCCCTCCTACATGGCGCCGGAACAGGCGGCGGGCCGGCACCGGCAGGTCAGCCGGCGCACCGACGTGTATGCGCTGGGCGCGATTCTCTACCACCTGCTCACCGGCCGGGCGCCGTTCGCGGCGGACAGCGTGCCGGCCACGTTGCATGCGGTGCTGGAAACCGACGTGGTGGCACCGCGCCTGTTGCGGGCTGGACTGCCGCGTGACCTGGAGACGATTTGCCTGAAGTGTCTCGAGAAGGAACCGGCCCGCCGTTACGGCACCGCTCAGGAACTGGCCGAGGACCTTGGGCGCTTCCTGGGCAACGAACCAGTGCGAGCGCGGCCGGTGACCGTGGCGGGCCGCGCCTGGCGCTGGGCCAGGCGCAAGCCCGCCCTGGCCACGCTCATCGTGCTGGTGCATCTGGTCGCCGCCGCCGGACTGGCCGGCATCCTGTGGCAATGGCGACAGGCCGCGCGCCACGCGCTCGAGGCCCGGGCGCAGCGCGACGTGGCCGAGGGTCGGCTTTACGCCGCTCAAATGCGGCTGGCGCACGCGGACTTTCAGGCCGGCCGGCTGGGCAGCGCGCGCGAGCGACTCCGGGCCTGGGAACCAGTTGGCGACCGCGCAGGCCGCCCCGACTGGCGCGGTTTCGAGTGGCGCTGGTTGCAGCGACTGTGCGCGGCCAGGCCGGGAGAGGTGATTGCGACAAATGCCGTCGGCTTCACGGCCGCGTCGGTTTCGCCGGACGGCCAGTTCCTCGCGCTGGGCGCGGCCGATGGCACGATTCGGGTCGTGGACCTGTCCACGGGCACAACGCGGACTTCGTGGCGCGCACATCCAGCGGACATTGACGGTCTGGAGTTCATTCCCGGTCACGCCCAATGGCTGGCGAGCGTGGGCGGCGACGACGAGCGGCTGAAGATTTGGGACCTCCAACAGGCGCTCCTGCTGACGGAGACCAACTGTTCGCGGGGCCTCCTGGCGCACGCGGCGGTGAGCCGAACCGGCCGGTTTCTCGCTGCGGGCGCGTCCGAGAGCTACGCGGTGAACGTGTGGGAACTGACGGCCGATCCGGCGACTGGTTTGCCGCGTCTGCGCCTGCACCGAACGCTGGCCGGCGGCGGGCCGTCGGCCTTTTCGCCGGACGAGCGGACCCTGGCGGTGGCCAACTATCCGGAACTCCAGTTGGCCCTGTGGGACCTGACCCGAGATGCGCCGCCCGAACTGCTCGCCCCGGGTCACAAAGGTTTTGCCGAAGCCATCGCGTGCTCGAAGGACGGCCAGTGGGTCGCGGTGGGGAGCGGCGACCAGGAAGTTTTGATTTGGCGCTTGAGCCACCCTCGGGAGCGGGTTCGGCGTCGGGCGATCAACGGCGAGGCACGCGCGCTGTGCTTCTCCACCGATGGCCGACGGCTGTTTGCCGCCACACGCGACCAGAACCTGCAGACATGGGACCAGGCCGGGCCGGATGAACCCCTGGTCCTGCGCGGCCACAGTGATGGCGTCAACGCCCTGGCGCTCGTCGGGACCGAACCGCTGCTAATTTCCGCCAGCCGCGACGGCACGGCGCGCCGCTGGCGCACGGACCCGGCAGCACTGGCACAGGCCGCCCAACTGCCGACCGAATACCAGACGCTGAAGGCCTCCGGCCCCGACGAATCGGGCTTGCGGCTGGCGGCCTCGCGGGATCAACGCCTCGTCGTTGGGTTTGGCCGGGGACTTCGAGTCTTCGACCTGGTGCGCGGTCAGGTTGTCACGAATCTGGACTGGACGAATCTGTTCACCACACAGGTGCTCTGGAGCCTGGCTCCCGCGTTCTCTCCCGATGGCACCCGGTTGGCGCTGGGAGGCAACGACCCGGCCGGCCGCGGCGGTTGGGTGGCAGTGTTGGACGCACAAACCCTGAAACCAGTGACCGAACCGCTCCAGCTTCACAAGGTCGGTTTGGGCCGCCTGGCCTTTGCCCTTGAGGGAAGGGTGCTGGTGAGCGGCGGCGGTTCCTTGGGCGGCTCCGGCGATGGCGAGGTGGTGCTGACGGACGTGGAGACCTGGCAGATCCGGCGGCGAATTTCCACAGCAGGGAACCTGCCGGTCGAGCCGTTTGCCGTGAGTGCCGATGGTCGGCGTTTGGCGGTGGTCTCTCGTCAGGACGGCCTCATTGTGGAAGAGATTGAGTCTGGCCATCGGCTGGCGCGTTGTCCCCACACGCTGCGCTTTGTTTCGGCCGTCGCCATCGCGCCACCGGACGCAGAAGGCGAATGGGTGGCGTTCAGCGACGACACCGGCGCGCTGTTCCTGTGGGACTGGACCGGTCGCCGTCCATTGCGCCGCCGCACCGGTCATCAGGGAGAGGTCATCAGTCTGGCCTTCTCACCCGATGGACGCACCCTCGCCAGCGGGAGCATGGACCACACGATTCGCCTCTGGCATCCGGACCTCGACCAGCCGGTGGCGGTGCTCACGGGTCACACCTCGTGGATTTTCGACCTGACCTTTGCCGCGCACGGCGAGGCGCTGGTGGCGGTCGGACTGCACGGGGGAGCGGTCCTGGTCTGGCACGCGGCGGCGGTCACCGGCCCGACTTCGGAGACGAAGCAGGTCGGCCGCAAATCTCTGTAACCTTCGCCCAACGGCGTCACAGGAAGCCGGAGGAAGGCGGCGATGGAGCAATTGGGGCGGGTTTGTCAGGGTCGAGTTCGGCGCATAAGCGCCCCGCTGGGGTGAATTTGCCCCCCGGCCTGCCTGTGGCATTGTTGACGCCATGAACAGCCCTGAACTGCCGTCCCGGTCACAAGGTATTTGGGCCCGGGGCGCGATTTGACCGAACCCATTCAACCCGTCCCAACCCATGGCCTTCACCGCAACCCAAGACCTCATGCTCCCCGCCACCGTGACCGGCTCCTGGCCCCGCCCGCGGTGGTACACCCAGAACCTCTGGGGCCGCCCGCTCGACACGGCGATGATGGACCCGTGGTTCCGCGAGCAGTTCACCGATGCCCATGCCGTGGTCGTGTCCGACCAGCTCCGCGCCGGCCTGGACATCCTGACTACGGGCGATTACCACCTCGACGAGGACGTGGCCGGCCGCTCGTGGCATCACTACCCGCTCCAGCGCTGGAAAGGGCTCGAGCACGAGGAGCTTCAGACCGAAAAAACGCGCTCGCCGCTATTGTCCTACCCGGTGGGCACGATGCTTGACTCGATCTACAAAACCTGGCGCTGGCCGCGGGTGGTGGGCAAGGTCGAGCACGATCCGAAAAACCCGCTCGAGTACGCGAAAATCTGGCGCATCACCCAGCAGGCGGCCGCCGCGTCCGGCCGGCCGGTCAAATTCGGCACCTGCTCGGCGCAGGTGCTGGCCTTCTTCCTGGACAGCCACACGCCACAGTACGACCTGGACGACAAGCGCCAGCTCATCTGGGACATGGCCGAGGCCATAAACAAGGAGTTGCGCCAGCTCGCCGCCTGCGGGTGCAAGGTCATTCAGGTCGAGGAGCCCACCCTGCATTTCATGGCCCGCTACAATCCGGAGAAAAAGGAGTTCATCAACTTCCTGGTGGACGCCTTCAACCGCGAGGTCGAGGGGCTGGACGACGTCGAGGTCTGGATTCACACCTGCTGGGGCAACCCGAACATGCAAAAGGTCTTCAGCGACGAGTCGTACGCGAACTCGATGGAGATCTACCTCGAACGGCTCAAGGGCGACGTGTGGACCATCGAGGCCACGGAAAACAACTTCAGGGAACTGCCGCTGTTCGGCGCCTGGAAGCACAACCTGAAAAAGAAAATTGCCGTGGGCGTGATCAGCCACCGCACCTTGCAGGCGGATTTCCCCGAGGTCATTGCCGAGCGGATTCGCCGCTGCCTGAAACACATCCCCGCGGACAAGCTGATCCTGTCCAGCGACTGCGGCTTCGGGCGGCAGGGCTTCAACCGCCACCTGGCCTTCTACAAGGCGGCCGGGATTCCGCTGGCGCGGAACATCATCCTCAAGGAACTCGGCTTGCCGGAGCGCTACGTGCCCGTGGCGGACGAGCGGCTCGCCTGGGACCTGTTGCCCGACCACGAGCCGTACACGCATCTTAAGCCGCTGCGGTGACGAACTGGGCCGAGGGTAAGGAGGAGGTTCTGAAGAACGAGCCGTGCCACCACGCCTCTTACCTTTCTCTTTCTGCGAAATCTCGGCCTTTACCGCGTGCTTCGAGAGGACCTCGCAGCCGGCCGGGAAGGTGGCGCGGACGGCATCGGCATCTGCGAGTTCAAGCAGCGTGCCAGCGGCGACGACCACCCGGATTCATTTGAGAAACTGCCGCCGGTGGAAGCGGTGCGGCGAGGGCAGGCGGGCTTATAACGCGCCTGACAGGCGCGCGGGAATTTGTCTGCCGCCCGGCTTTCCTCACCGGCCTGAACGTGTTTGAGTAACCCGGCCGGAGCGCCAGGCTGCGCGGCTTGTGCCGGCTCCGCCACGCAATCGTATGAACATCCGCGCGTTGCTTCGCGCCGCCGGACTCCTTGGCGTCTGTTCAAGCCTGCTCCACGCCGCCGAACCGCCGCCGCGCACGTCGCTGGCGAACTCGCAGGTGAATTTCACCGTGCCGGACCAGCCGTACGTGGTGCTCCGACGCGGCGACCTCGAAGTGGTGGTTGTGGACAACCGCGCGGTGGATGATGCCGTGCTGCCCGGACACCGCGCCGGCTACAGCGGCCTGGCTTCGCTCAAGCACACGCGGCAGCCGCGAAATTTGTTCGTGCCCGCCTATGCGGGTCTGAACTTCGAGCACATCCTGGACGGCACGGCACAGGCGCGGACTGTCTTGTTCGAACCGCGCCACGCCCCGATGGAATTGCGCGTCATTGACCGCCACACCGTCGAACTCTACCAGGCGCCCACGCCGTATTACGGCCTCGAGAGCTGCCACCGCTTCGTGTTGCGCGCGGACGGCGTGCTGGAGCTGACCTTCGAGTGCATTCCCCGACGGGCCACATGGCGGCACGGCTACCTGCTGTTGTTTTGGGCCAGCTACATTGACCGGCCCGAATCGCTCGACATCCATTTCGTGGGCCGGACCGAAGGCGAGACGGGGCCGCCGCACTGGATTCGCGGGGTCACGCCGAAGCACGGCGTGGACGCAACGCACCGGCCACTGGGTGATGACCGCGAACTCACTCACATCGAGCCGTTTCCGCTGGAACTGCCGTTCGCCTTTTCGCGGCATCGCTACACCGAGCCGTGGTATTTCGGCGCGTGTCGCGGCCTGGCGTTTGTCCAGGTGTTCCGCGCGAGGGACGGGATTCGCCTGACGCAATCGCCGTCGGGCGGCGGAGCGGGTTGTCCGGCATGGGATTTTCAGTGGATCATCCCGGACTGCAAGGTGAACCGGCGGTACCAGTTTGTGATGCATGCGCTCTACACGCCCTGGCCCGAGGGTGCCGACGAACCGCGTGCCCGTGAGGAGCTGCGCCAGCGCGTGAAGACACTGATGGAACTGGAGTGAGAGCCGGCCGCCGCCGGGTTGAGACGGCCTTCCCAGGTCGCAAAAAAGCCTGGCGTCCTGCTGACCGGAGTCTGCGAGGCAAAACACGGCCCACGGGGTAACGCCCACGCGCCGTCGCCAGGCCGGAAGCGACCGCCACCGGGCAGGCGATACCGGTCGCATGAAATTGAGATGCACCGCTTGCCGGCACAGCGCCGGACGGTCGCTTGCTTCCAGCCAGGCGCAGGCGCAGTCTCGGCGCGTGAATTCTCCAGGCTTGTTCCACCACCGGGCTCTCGTATTGATCCCGGCGCTGGCGGGTCTCGTGGCCCTCGGCTGCGTTACCCGCCTCGTCGCGCAGGAATCCACAGCGCAACGGCACGCGACGGCGACGAATCACCTCAAGCGTGTCGCCCGGGAGATGTCCGCGCGCTGCCTCGAAGACGTGCGCACACTCGAGGACTGGCAGCGCCAGCGCGCGCAGCGCCGCCGCGAGTTGCTGGACATGCTCGGGCTCGATCCGTTGCCGGCGCGCACACCGCTCCACGCCCGCGTCACCGGCACGCTCGAACGCCCGTCGTATCGCCTCGAAAAAGTCGTGTTCCAAAGCTCACCCGGACTTTACGTCACGGGGAACTTTTACGTGCCCAGGAACGCGCCCCGGCCGTTGCCGGCGATCCTTTACCTGTGCGGCCATTCGCCGCATCCGCGCGGTGCGAAGACGCAGTATCAGGACCGCGCACAATGGTTCGCGGCGCGCGGCTACGCGGTCTTGATCCTCGACACGCTCGAATTCGCCGAGGTGGCCGGGCCGCATCACGGCACGCACAACCTGGGTTTCTGGCACTGGCTCTCGCTCGGCTACACGCCGGCAGGCGTGGAGGTCTGGAACGCCATCCGCGCGCTGGATTACCTCGAGACCCGTCGCGAGGTGGACCGAACCCGCATCGGCCTCACCGGCATTTCCGGCGGTGGCGCCATCACCTGGTACACGGCGGCAGTGGATGAGCGCGTGGCCGTGGCCGCACCGTCGTGCTCGACCTTCACTTACGGGTCGCAAGCGGAGCACTGGCTCGCGTCCGGCCAATGCGACTGCATTTACTACGTCAACACCTACGGCTGGGACTTCCCGGTGGTGGGCGCGCTCATCGCCCCGCGACCACTCTTCATTCTCAGCGGGCAGCAGGACAGCATCTTTCCGCCAGACGGCTACCACGCGGTCTTCCGGCGCGTGAAGCGGGTTTACGACCTCTACGCCGGCGGGGAGTCCGACCGCGTCCGCGAGGTGGACGAAGCCGTGCCGCACAGCGACTCGCCGTTGCTGCTAGCGGAAGCGCGCCAGTGGATGGCGCGCTGGTTGAAGAACGACCCGACGCCCGTTCCGCTTGAAGCAAAGCCCGCGTTGCCGCCCGAGGAGCCGGAAGACCTGGCGTGCCTCGCCGCGCCGCCGGCCGACGCCATCAACGATCGCATCCACGATGAATTCATCGCGTTACCGGCGCGGGCCCGGCCCCGCACGCGCGCGGCCTGGGAAAAGCGGCGCGACGAAGTTCTGGCCGGCCTGCGCGCAAAGGTCTTTCGCTGGTTTCCCGCCGAGCCGATCCCGTTCGAGACGCAGGTGACGGGCCACCGCGGCGGCTGGAGCGCGCGTTACGCGGACTTCAAGGAAGTAACCTTCGCCACCGAGCCGGGCGTGCGCATCCGGACGCGCCTGTTCAAACCGAAAAACCCGCCCGGACACCCGCCGCTGCTCATCGTGGTGAAGCCCGGTGGCGACCTCGTGTATTCGTCAGACTTCGATGAATGGCTTCCGCTTTTCGAGCGCTGCTCGATCCTGGTGGTGCATCCTCGCTTTAGCGAAGTGTCGCTCGGCGACGCCGAGTTCACCGACCTAGAACGCACCGCCGCGTGGACCGGCCGTACACTGGCGGCGATGCAGGTTTGGGACACGCTGCGGGCCATTGCCTGGGCTGTGGAGCAGGAACGAATCCCGGCGACACGGATGGCGCTATTCGGTCGGGGAGAGGCCGGCGTGCTGGCGCTGTACGCGGCGCTGCTCGATGAACGGGTGGACAGCGTGATCCTCGCCGAGCCACCGGCGTCACACTGGCGGGGGCCGGCGCTGTTGAACGTACTCCGTGTCACGGATCTCCCCGAAGCCGCCGCCGCGGTCGCGCCGCGCGGGCTGGTGTTTCTCCGCGCGCTGCCGGCGGGCTTCGCCGAGACGCAAACGCTGCTCAAGCGAGCCGGTCGCGCGCGCTCGTTGCGTGTGGCGGGCAGCCTGGCCGAGGCCTTGGACCTGGGCAGGCCTGACAGGGTCGCGGCCCGGTGACGTTGACGGCCGCGGCGTCGGTTCTCAAGCTGCCGCCATGCGTGACCCCGTCTTCCTGCCAGGCCGCCGGCCGGGGCTGGCGATCATCGTCTGGCTGGCCGGTTGCAGTCTGTTGCCGGTGGCTTCGCCCAGCGGCGACCGGCGCTCGGAAACCCTGGAGCGGCCGTGGAATTTCGTCGTGGTGTTGGCGGATGATCTGGGCGCCACGGACCTGGGTTGCACGGGGAGTCCGTTTTACGAAACACCTCACCTGGACCGGCTGGCGGCCGATGGCATGAAATTCACCGCCGCGTACTCAGCCTGCACGGTCTGCTCACCCACGCGCGCCAGCCTGCTCACCGGTCAATACCCGGCCCGGCTGCACCTCACTGACTGGATCGCCGGTCACCACCGGCCGCATGCGAAGTTGCGCGTGCCGGAGTGGACGCAGCACCTGCCACGCGAAATCCCCAACCTCGCACGCCGCCTGAAGGAAGCCGGCTATGCCACCGCCAGCATCGGCAAGTGGCATCTGGGCGGCCCCGAATTCTACCCGGAGAAGCAGGGTTTCGACGTCAACCTGGCCGGCACGGAGCGCGGCCAGCCCCCGAGTTACTTTTCGCCTTACGGCATCGCCACGCTCCTGGACGGACCGCCGGGCGAATTCCTCACCGACCGCGAATGCGCGGAGGCCTGCCGGTTCATCGAGCACCACCGCGCGCGGCCGTTCTTCGTGTATCTGCCGCACCACGCCGTGCACACGCCGTTGGCGGGCAAACCGGAAGTGATTGTGAAATACGAGCGCAAGGCCCGCGCGCTTGGCGAGCCGCAGCGCAACGCCGTTTATGCCGCACTGGTCGAGAGCGTGGACGACAGCATCGGCCGCCTGCGCCGGACGCTGGCCGAACTGGGGCTCGCGAACCGCACGGTGATCGTGTTCACCTCGGACAACGGCGGCTTGCTCGGCGGCCCGCAGCGGCCGGTTACGCACAACCTCGGACTACGTGCCGGCAAGGGCTCGCCTTACGAAGGTGGCGTGCGCGTGCCGCTGATCGTCTTGTGGCCGGGCGTGACACGGCCCGGCAGCACGTGCCGCGTGCCTGTCATCACGCCGGACCTTTATCCTGAAAAACTAAGTTCGAAAGAGATCGTTCTGCTCGAAGGTTTTGGGGAAGATGGGGTTAGGTATGAAAACCCGATTCCCGACCCCGAACAGAACGAGGCCCCGTCCTTGTAAGCCGCTTTTTG
>Ga0209381_1000530_pt1 | contig 89332 bp, 65 predicted proteins | sample DewCreD2012metaG_FD_184111 | JGI IMG/M metagenome (GOLD analysis project Ga0209381, IMG submission 184111) | Hot spring sediment bacterial and archeal communities from British Columbia, Canada, to study Microbial Dark Matter (Phase II) - Dewar... ... | reverse complement strand
TGGGCGCTTGGGAAAAGCGGCGGAATGACGAACGTTGTTGCATTGAATGGAAGTTTACGCGCCAGGACGCCGATAGAAAATTATCACGGCATTATGTTTCGTAATATATGTGTTAAGATACTAGAGCCTTGTTACCTCGGCTCCTACGCGGTTCAGGGGGGCAAGGCGCGAAAAACGTTTCCCCTGCTGGCAATCAATGGATGGCGCTCGTTACAGCGACGGTTTGGCCGCAGTGCGCCGATTCGTAGCAAGCGGCCAGGATTTCCTGGCTGCGCAGGCCAAGCCGCGCCGGAATGAGCGACTCGCGGTTTTCCAGGATGGCCTGGCTGAACTCCTCGATCTCCGCGCGATACATGTTGACCGCTTCCGGCTGGATTACGATTTCCCCGCCGCCGGCTCGCGCCTGCTGGGCGTCGTAGCCGTCCGACGAGGCTTTCAAGACCGCCGTCATCTCGCCGAGTTCCCCCTGCCCGATGGTGCCGCGGGCCAGGATGCTTCCCTGGGAGCCGTACAGTTCCAGCCGGTTCTGACTCGCTTCATCGGGGATGCAAAAACAGGTGTCCACCACCCCCAGCGCGCCGTTTTGAAAACTCAACGTTACCACCGCGCTGTCCTCCACCGGGTAAGGATGCACGGTGCGATTGATCAGGCAGTTGACCCGTGTTACCGGCCCGAAAAACATTTCCAGGAGATCCAGGCAATGCCCGCCCATGTCCATCAACGCCCCGCCGCCGCCAGCGACCGGGTCCTGCCGCCATGCGCCGGAGATGGGCGGATACCAACAGGAAAGTTGCGCCCGGGCCAAGACCGGCCGGCCAAGCCTGCCTTCGCGAATAAGCCGCAAAGCCGCCTGATGTTGCGCCTGAAAGCGCATCATGAAGGCGGTGCCCAGCCGCACGCCCGCTTTCGCGCACGCCGCCAGCATTTCCCGCGCCTCGGCGACGTTCAGGCCCAGCGGCTTTTCGCAAAGCACATGCTTGCCCGCCGCGGCGCAAGCCAGTGTTTGCTCCCGGTGCGCCGCCGGCGGCGAGGCGATATAGACCGCGTCCACGCCGCTGTTCAACAGTTCTTCCACACTGGCGGTCGCCTTGGCTTGGAAACGGGCGGCCACCTCCGCGTTGACGCCCACGTTCGCGTCATAGATCGCGGCCAATTCCGCGTTGGCGGCCAGGGCCAGGCCCTCGGGAATCGTCCGCCGCCGGGCGATGCCGCCCGACCCGATCACGCCCCATTTGATTTTCGGTGTCATACGAACGCGACCAAATCATTTTTTGTTTCGCCCGACGGAACTCCGCTTGATTCGGTATGGAACCGGCGACTCCGCAAGCTGCGTCGCCACATCTCGCGCCTGGCTGGCCTTTTCGAACTGCGGGCAGAATTCTCTATTTGCCTTTCCCATCGCCCCATCCTTCCGCAGCCGAGCCAGCGTCTTCAGGTAGGCCAGATCCAGCTTCCCGTCGTTCAGTGCCAACAGCAACACATTTATCGAACGTGAGGGCCGTTCCCTCCCGGTTTCCCAGCGGGTCCAGGTTTTTTCGCCGATTTGCAGCAGTTCGGAGATTTGTTTTTGTGTAAGGCCCAAGCGTTCGCGCAAGGCTTTGATTTGCTCCGGCGTGAGCAGTCCCATGTGCCGGGCTTTAGCCCGGTCAAGAATTCGCAGCGCCTCGCCGTCGAAGTAAATTTCGCCGTCTTTGGGATCGCGCCAGGCCGGCACCTTGACTTTGATCGTCTCGGCAACCGTGGCGCCATCCAGCGCGGGAATGAAAACTTCCTCCTCTACTTCAATGCGCTCTCGGCGTTCAGAAAAGGTCTTCATTCGTCAAGACATTTTAACAATATTTTTGAATTCTGATTATTAATTGATTATGCATGAAGTTATTTTGCAAACGCCCGGATAACTTTTTTCAGCGCCGCGCCGATCTGCTCGCAGTGGCGAGGCTCGTAGGTGGGATAGGCGAAGCAGGTGAAGGTATGCGCCTGGTGCCAGACGGCGTTCGGCACTTCCACTGATCGGTAATCCACGCTGGCCGGATTCGTGTATTCACGCGACGTGAATGGGAAGCCCGAGCGGCCAAAGGCGTTCTTTTCCGTGAATGCCCGCTCGGTGTGGCATTGCGGCCAGAAGACCTTCCAGCAGGGCGCGCCCTCGGCGGCGGCGGCCTTCACGAATTCGGCGATGTCGCAGCGCATGTTTTCGATGTCGAGCGAGAAGGCCATCACATACCAGCCGTTCTGGCGCTCGGGGGTGTCCACGGGCCGGAACTTAATCAGCGGCTCGTCCTTGAGCGCCTCCAGGATGATGCGGGCATTGCGGCGGCGGCGCGGCATGTTCCAAGTGTCCATCCGCTCCAGCTCGGCCAGGCCGATGGCCGATTGCATCTCCGTCATGCGGTAATTCCAGCCGACCAAATTATGGATGTAGGAGAGCTTTTGCTCCATCTCCAGCAGGTTCAGGCGGTCTTTGACGTCGTAGCCGTGGTCCCGGAAGCTGCGCGCCAGCCACGCCAGCTCCTCGTTGTCCGTAGTCACCATGCCGCCCTCGCCGCCGGTGGTGAAGGTCTTGTTTTGGCAGAAGCTGCATCCGGCGATGTCGCCCAGTGTGCCGGTCTTTTTCCCTTTATAGACGCCGCCGAACGCCTCGGCGTTGTCCTCGATCACGAACAGCTTGTGCTTCCGGGCAAAGGCGCGGATGGGGTCCATGTCGCAGACATTGCCGTAGAGATGCACCGGCATGACGGCGCGGGTGCGCTCGGTCACCAGCTTTTCCGCCGAGGCGACGCTCAGGCAGTGGTCCTCGAGGTTCACGTCGGCAAACCGGGGCACCGCGCCGGCCTGGACGATGGAAAAGCTGCTGGCGATGAAGGTGTAGCTGGGGACGATGACTTCGTCACCCGGCCCGAGACCCAGAACGGTCAGCGCCACGTGAAGCGCCGCCGTGCCGTTGGTGGTGCTGATGGCGAACCGACTGCCCTGCCAGGCGGCGAATTTTTTCTCGAACTCCATCCCCCGGCGTCCGGTCCAATAATTTACCTTGCCGGAGCGCAAGGTATCCTCAACCGAGCGGATGGCCGCCTCGTCGAAGCACGGCCAGGGAGGCAGCTTGTCCCGCACGGCTTTGGGGCCGCCGTGGATGGCCAGTTTTTCAGTGCTCATAGGTTGGATTCTTCGGCGTTTTCAAGTGGTTTCCAGAATTTCCGATAGCTTAACGGGCCGACCTTCCTTGAGCGAAAGGTCAGCGGCAAACAGCACCTCGTGGGTGCGAACGGCCTCGGCCAGGCCCGTCAGCGGCATCTCGCCGCCGCGCTCGATGCTTTCGAAGAAACACTCGAACTGGGTTTGGTAAGGGTGATCGTTCACATCGCCGGAATCCACCGGCTTAAAGGGCAGCGATTTCCATTCGTTGCGCGACTTAACGCCGTGGAGGGGATTGGAATGATAGCGGTTATCGAGCAGGCTGCCCTCGCTGCCAACCAGGTGTGTGTGGAAATAGTAAGGCTGGCAGCAATCTATCACCGAAGCGACTTTGCCCACCCGCCCGTCCCGGTATTGCAGCAGCGTCACGGAAGTTGAGGGATAATCGTAGCGCCGGAAGGTGGCGTTTTCCGAGTTGGTCCCGTAGCTGAAGACTTCCTCCACTTTGTCGCCGAGACAGAGCAGCAGGGCGTCGAGCGCGTGGCAGCCGGCCGCCAGCAGGCTGCTGCCGCAGCCTTCGACGGTGGTGCACCACTCGAACTCGCGATACCACGGGCCGATGCCGTGGTAGTAATCAATCTCCCCGTAATGGAGCCGCCCCAGCTCGCCGCGGTCCAAGAGCGCCTTAATGGCTTGGAACTGCGCGGAGAACCGCAGCTCGAAGCAGATGCAAAACCGCACCCCGGCGGCGCGCACCTCGCGAGCAATCTCCCGCACGTCGGCCAGGCTCAAGGCCAGCGGCTTTTCGGCGATAATGTGCTTGCCGGCCCGGGCGGCGGCGACGATTTGCTCCTTGTGCAGGTGGTGATAGCTGCAGATGGAAACCACCTCCAGAGCCGGATCGGCCAGCATGGCCTGGTAATCGGTGAAAGTTCGGATTGGGCTGCCGTGCCGCGCCGACAGTTCCGCGGCATCGAGGGCGCGCGAGGAACAGACATGGGTTACCCGGGCGCGTCCGCCGGCGTTGATGGCGGCGATGTGCGCCCCCGCTGCCCAGCCGTAGCCAACGATGCCGACCTGGAGCTGTTTCATGACGCCTTCAGACTGAAAAAAAAATCTCCCGCTGGCAACACATTTGAATGGATGGCGCCCAACGAAAGGCTTGTCACCCTGGGAAATGATTTTTAGCATGGCGGGCAATTGAAGCAGCATACGATGAAGCAAAAGCGATGCCACAGGGCGGCCGGCTGGTTGGCCGGGGTCCTGGTCCTGGCGGCGGTTCCGTCGCAGGCCGCCCATTGGCCTGCCTTTCACGGGCCGGCGCGCGATAATTTGTCCGCCGAAACCGGCTTGCTGAAAGAATGGCCGGCGGGCGGGCCGCCGCTGGCATGGAAATTCGGCGGGTGCGGCAAGGGTTATTCCTCGGTTTCCGCGGCCAACGGGCGGCTATACCTGACCGGGGACTTCGGGGATGTTGAAATGGTGCTGGCCGTTGATCTGGCCGGGCGTTTGAAATGGAAAACGCCCAACGGCAAGGCCTGGCGGGGCGCCCAGCCCGGCGCCCGGACCACGCCGACTTATGACGACGGGCGCGTGTTTCACCTGGGGCCGCACGGGGACTTGGCGGCGCTGGACGCCGAAACCGGCAAGGGGCTCTGGACGGTGAACATCCGGGAGAAGTTCGAGGCGGCATTGGGCATTTGGGGTTACACGGAAAATTTGTTGGTGGACGGCGACCGGGTGCTTTGCATGCCCGGCGGCCCCAAGGGGCGGGTGGTGGCGCTCGATAAACGCACCGGCCGGGTGCTGTGGGCCAACACGGAGATCACCGACCGGGCCGGTTACTCGTCGCCGATTGTGGCCGAGCACGGCGGGATCCGGCAATTCATCACGCTGGCGCGCAGCAGCGTTCTCGGGGTGGACCTGGCCAGCGGCCGGCTGCTGTGGACGCACGAGCACAAGGGTTTTTGCGATCAAAACGTCACCTCGCCCATTTTTCATAACGGCCGGGTTTTTGTGGCCAGCGGCCACAAGGCCGGCGCCCGGGTGGTCAAGTTGAGCGCGGACGCCCGCCAGGCGGAGGAACAGTGGTATGGCACCCGCTTGGACAACTGCCATGGCGGGGTGGTGCTGCGGGATGGCCACCTTTATGGCAGCGGCTGCCGGATGTATAACAAGGGGCTGCTGTGCGTCGAGTTCGAGACCGGCAAGGTCGCTTACCAGGCCGTGGAAATCGGCAAGGTCTCCCTGACCTGGGCCGAGGGATTACTGTATTGTTTCGACAACGATGGCGAGATGCTGCTGGTGGAGGCCACGCCGCGGGCGGCCAGGGTAATCAGCCGCTTCAAACCGCCCCGCGATGACGAGCAACACACGCTGGCCCACCCGGTGGTCACCGGCGGACGCCTGTATCTGCGTCACCACCAGGACCTCTGGGCCTACGACCTTCGCGCCCGCCCCTAGGCAACCTTTGGGCGGGCCAAAAACGAAAGGACCATTCCACATGAAAAAGAACCGGGAAAACCAATCGCCGAACCGAGCGAATACCAACAACGGGGCGCCGACGCGGCGCGAATTTCTGGCCTGGAGCGGCAAAGCGGCGGCGGCTTCCGCGTTGGCGGGAGTGGCGCTGCCGCATGTGCATGCCGCCGAAGACAACACCATCCGACTGGCGCTGATTGGCTGCGGCGGGCGCGGCACCGGCGCCACGGGCAACGCTTTCGAATCCACCGGCGGCCCCCTCAAACTCTATGCCATGGCCGACCTGTTCGAGAACAAGCTGTTCAATTCCTATAACAGCCTCAACGCCAAATACGGCGACCGGCTGGACGTGCCCACGGAGCGCCAGTTTCTTGGCTTCGACGCCTACCAAAAGGCGATGGACTGCCTGCGCCCCGGCGATGTCGCGCTGCTGACCACGCACTCGGCCTTTCGCATGTTGCAGTTCGAGTATGCGATTAAAAAAGGGTTGAACGTGTTTATGGAAAAGTCCTTCGCGCCCGATCCCGGCGGAACCCATAAAATGCTGCGGTTGGGCGAGGAGGCCGAAAAAAAGAACTTGAAGGTGGGCTGCGGGCTGATGTGCCGGCACTCGACCGCCCGGCAGGCGATGATCGAAAAAATCCGCGACGGAGAAATGGGGCAAATCCAGTTGATCCGCGCCTATCGCCTGGACGGCGCCCGGATTTTGGGCCGGCGTCCGGCGGAAGAGAACGAGGTCTATTGGCAGATTCGCCATCCCTACTCCTTTTTCTGGCCGTCCTCGGGCTGCTTCATCGAGATGATGATCCACCAAGTGGACGAATGTTGCTGGATCAAGAACGGCTGGCCCGTTTCCGCCCACGGCCTGGGCGGGCGCCTGCCGAACACCCCGGATTGCGGCCAGAACTTCGACGCTTATTCGATTGAATACACCTTTGCGGACGGCACGAAGGCGCTGGTGGGCGCCCGCTACATGTCGAAGTGCCACAGTGATTTCTCCACTTACGTTCATGGCACAAAGTGCGCCGGCCAGTTTTCCGGCAACGTGCATGCGCCCACCGTGCAGCTTTTCAAGGATCAGATCATCGCCGCCACCAACGTCTCCTGGCGGCCCGAGCGGGAAACGGTCAGCCCCTACGTCCGCGAATGGAGCCTCTTGCTGGACGCCATCCGGAATAACCGACCGCACAACGAAGTGAAACGCGCGGCTTTCTCGAATATGGCTTCAATTATGGGGCGGGCGGCGGTGCATTCGCAAAAAATCATCACTTGGGACCAAATGATGGCCTCCAATTTCTTTTTTGCGCCGGACATTGACAAATTGACGGAAAAAGGCCCGGCCCCGGTGCGCGAGGACGCGCAAGGCCGCTACCCGACGCCGATGCCCGGCCAATGGTCGGAGGTTTGAGAGCGCCGAAACCCAACCGGCAGCGGTTTTAAGGCAAGGCCGCGCGGGCCCGGAACAAACGGAAGGGCGCGTTGGTTGGGCTGCCCGCGTGGTAAAAGAGATTGCCGCCCGTTCCCTCCACTTGTTGCAGGTTGAGCCAGACGGGCTTGCCGGCCTTATTGGTGGCGCCATCCCAATAATAAGCGCGGCCCGCTGAGCTCCGGGGAATCTGAAGGGTGTCGCCCAGCTGCGCCAGTTTAAAGACGGAGGCGGCATCCTTGGGATCGGTGTCCGCGAGGTATTCTTCATAATTGGTGGCGCCGTCGCCGTCGTAGTCGCCGTTGGCCGAATGATTCAGGCCCGGATATTTCTCCTCAAAGAAATCGGGCAGGCCGTCGGCGTCGGCATCGGCGGGCGGCTGAACCGGCGCGGCCAACGATAATTCTGAAGTGTTGCCATTGGTGTCGGTCGCGGTGGCGGTCACCCATTGGTTGGTGCCCAAGGTAAAGGGGTAAACAATGCCGAAGCCGGCGCGTCCGGCGGCGTCGGTGACCAACCACTCTCGGCCGAGGAACTTTTTGGCCTCCGCATACCCGGCGGCATTGGTTTGGTCCCCGGCAAAGAACTCAACCAGATAAGGCTGCAGCGGCGCGCTTTGCAAGTGGCCGTAGATATGCGTGCTGCCCCGGAAGACGTTGGTGAGGGTGGGAAAGTTTTGGTAGCGGTTGGGGACGCCGTCCTGCTCCTGGTTGTTGACGCCGACTGGCCCCAGGTTGATGCCCATGCCCGGGTGGTTGAAAAGGGAATTGCCCAGGATGGGGTTGCCGGTGCCCGCGGCTATATGCACCCCCGACGCATTATTGGCGATGGTGTTTGCTTCCCAAGCGTTGGTGCCGCCCACGCGGTTGTTGGGGCCGCTGGCGATTTCAACGCCGTTGAGCTGATTGCCCGCCGCCACGCCGTTCGCGGAAAGACCAATCTGGTTGCCGATCACGAGGTTGTTGGCAGATGTCTGGCCGCCAATCTCCACGCCATGTTTCAAGTTGGCACCCAGGACATTGCCCGGTCCAATGTTGTTGAAGCTGGCGTTGGTCACCAACACGCCGCAGCCCTGGTTGGGCAGTGGCGCGCCATTTGGGTTGCAGCCCACCCAATTGCCGATCAGCCGATTCCATCGCCCCGCCCCGCCGTCGGCGCTCCCTAGCAAAACGCCATTTCCCGCGTTGGCGGCGACCAGATTGTTGGACAGGGTGTTGCTGAAGCCGTCCCAAACGCGCACGCCATCTCCCCCGTTGCCCATTGCGGTGGCGAAATTGGTGGTCACGCCGACCAGATTCGAAAGCAACAAATTGTTGACCGCGCCGGTGCCCGTCAAGAAAACTCCATGCCCCCCGTTGGCGGCGATAACATTGTGGCAGTTGCTCCGTGTGCCGATGAAATTATCGGGCGCATTCTCGAGGCAGACGCCATGGCCGGCGTTGCCCAGCGGCAGCAGGGCATCCCAAGAGGTGCCAAGGTAATTGCCGTTGATGTCGTTGTGATGCGAATAAATTCCTTTCAAATAAATGCCGTGGCCGCCGTTGGCGGCGATGATGTTGCGGTAATCAGGCATGCCGTTGCCAATCAGGTTGCCGCGGGAGATTTCCAATACGATGCCGCTGCCGCCGTTCGGCACGGGGTTGTTGCCGGTGGGATCCGTGCCGATGCGGTTGGAATAAATTTCCGCGCTGCGGTTCGCCAGGCTGCCGCCCACAAAAATCCCGTGTCCCAAATTGCCGGCGATATAATTGCGGAAATTAACGCTGCCGCCGAACAGCAGGTTGGTCGAGTCCACCGCATAGATGCCGTGCCGGGCATTGGGCACCGGGATCAGGTCAATCGAGTCCCAGCCGATCAGGTTGCCTTGCACCCAGATTTCCCGGCAATGCAGCAGGTCAATGCCGTCCCCGTCGGCGCCCATCGTGGTCTGCCCGGACTGCCAGCCGCTGGCCACGATGATGTTCCCATAGTTGTTGACATAGCTGCCGCCGATCTGGTCGCGCCAGCCGTATTCGCCGCGGATGGCGTCCTCGCGGTTGCCAATGATGGCGGCGTTGGCCGCCAACCCGAAGCGATTTCCCCGCACGGTGTTGCTGCGGGTGTTGTAGAAATAGAGCCCGACGCGGTTGCCGCCGATATAGTTGGCGCTGGAACTGTCGCTGCCGATCGTGTTCCAAGCGGCGTTGGAAAGCACCACGCCAAAACCCGCGTTGGTCATAAACGCTTGGTTGGTGGGATTTCGTCCGCAGCCGATTTGGTTATACCCGAGCGTGTTGTAGCTGCAGGCCTCGGGGCCGGTTGTGCCCATCATCAGGACGCCGGCCTCACGGGTGAGGCCGATCAGGTTGCCGGGCGAGCCGGAAATCCAGTTGTTTTTGCCATCAACAATCAACAAGCCCACCGTTGCCTGCGCCCAGGAGTAGGCGTTATAGACGAACGCCGGAATGTTGTTGTCCGGCAGAAAACCAATCCAGTTGCCGGCGACAGACTGCGAATCGCTGCGCACAATTTCCAGGCACGGCTCGCTAGACCGCGTGACGATGACATTTCCGAAATCGGCGCCGCTGCCGAAAGTGTTGCCGCCGGCGGTGTCCTCCACGCGCACCGCCGCCCGGTCACCGCCGCCAAGAAAATTGCCGCGAAAGGAGTTGCCCAGTCCGCCTTTGATGTAGAGGGCGTATCGCGTTCCGCCGGATACCACGAGGTTGGGCCGCGCGGACCGGGTCTGCCCGAAGGTGTTGTAGTTGGCGTTGGTGAGGATTACGATCCCATGATCTCCGTTCGGCGCCCAATAGTCATACCCCGGCCGGCCCAGCCCGATGCGATTGTTGTAAAAAAGGTTGTTCTGGGCGTTCGTCAAATAAATGCCGGCGCCGCCATTTTCACAAATGGTGTTGCCGTTGGTTTCGCCCAGGCGGTTTAGATTGCAACTGATGAAGACGCCGTGGTTGGTGTTGCGGGTGATTTCGTTGCCGTTAAGATAAGTCCAGGAAGTCAAGGCGCCGACAAGGTTAATCCCGTTGCCGGCACTGCCCATGATTAGATTTCCCTCCTGCCAACCCGATTCAAGATTGGTCGAGCCGCCGATAAAATTGACGCCGACGCTGTAGTAGCTGCCGCCCAGATGGATCCCATGCCGGCCATTGGCCAGCAGGTCGCGATTGGGCATGGCGCCGATATAATTGCCCCGGATGTGATTGCGCCAGCCGCCCTTGATCCAGATGCCGTCCAAAAGCGAATTGGCAATCACATTGCCTTCGCCCGGGAGCGGTCCGCCAATGATGTTGGTCTGCCCGTTTTCCAGGCAGATGCCGACCTCGTTGGTCAATCGGACCCAGCCGTTAGGGTCCACGCCGATATAATTGCCCAGCACCGTGTTGAAGTCGGCGGACATAAAGTAAATCCCATTGGTGCTTCCGCCAATGACATTGGCCTCGCCGGGAGCGGCGCCGCCGATGGTGGCGTTCACGGTTTCATAAAGCAACACCCCCGCCATCCCGTTGGGTATCAGGTCAATGCCATTGGGAGCAACCCCAAGGTAATTGCCCGTGATTCGGAGGTTGTTGTTTTCGCGTCCCTGAATGGAGATGCCCACGCCCCAACGACCGGGATTGGCATTGCCGGATACGATATTGCGCTGGGCGGCATTGGTGCCGCCAACCAGGGTTTGGACCATGTTCCGCATCATCAATCCCGCCTCCAAATTGGGACGGGGATAATCCTCGTCATTGCCAATCCGGTTGGCTTGAATGGTGACATTGGTGCAGTATTGCAATTCCAAACCGAAGTAGTTGTGCCCGCCGATCCAGTTGTTGCTGATCACCAAGTCCGTGTGGTTTTGCAGACGCGCGCCAACCCCCAAAACGCCGGCGCCGTTGCCCCAGGCGAAGGTTCCTATCCCCAGGTCGGAAGTCGTCGCCAAGCCGATATAATTATTGAGAATCCGTGTCCCGCGCGAGCCTCTGGAGTTGTCCCAGCCCACAATCCCACCCGTGCCGTTGGAAGCGATGAGATTCCCCGCCCGGAAGGTTTCGCCGCCGATGAGCAAGTCGCTGATTTCTTCCCCCACAAAGCTGCGGCTGATCATGATGCCCGCCCAGCCGTTGCCGACGGCGAACCGGTCCGCGCCCAGCCCGATCCAATTGCCTTGCACACGATGGCCGCCGCCGGAGCTCACCAGCACCCCGTTGCGCAAGTTGCCGGCTATTCGGTTGCCGTCATTGTTGTTGCTGCCGCCCAGTTGGTTATACCAGCCCCGAATTTCCACTCCGGTGTCATTGGGCCGGCCCGAATACCCGGCGGCACTCAGGCCAATGTCATTGCCCAGCGCGGCATTGTTGGTGCCATCCAGAACCAGCCCGGTAAGGTTGGAATAGACTTGGTTAAAGCGGATCAGGTTGCTGTTGCCCGTCACGTAAATGCCCGTCCCGCCGCTCTGGACAACCTCGTTCGCGCGCACATCATTGAACGAGCCAAAGCAATCCACCCTTTGAAGGCGGCATTGGCTCAGTACATTGCTGGCGCCATTGAGGGTGACCACCATGCGGGGGTAATTTTGAAACATGATCTCGCAGCGCGACTCCGCAGCAAGGTTAATATCCCCGGAAAATACCAGGTCGGTGCGGCTGAAGTCGCTGCCGTCTCCCAGCCGCACCCCGCTGTCATGGAAGGAAACCCCCGGGCCCAAGGAGGAATTCGGCCCCAAAGCAAGGTATCCGTTGTAAAAATGACAATTCGCCGCCGAACTGCCCTGCCCATCCAGGGTTAAGCTGCTGTTGGTCACTGTCAGCCCACTGACATTGGCCTGACCCCGAATGATCAGCGTCCCAGTCAGCTTTGCCCCGTTTCCGTTGAACACCACGCTGCAGTGGGGATTGGTTAGCGCGTAATAGCCGGGCAAGGTGCTGACGTCAACGATGTCAATGCTTATGGAAGCGGTACTCACCTTGCTCGTATTGATTTGGAAGACCGCCCCCTCCAGCGACCATTCGTTGGTGTCGCCCCCAATGATGTATTGGCCTACGGCGGCAAGCGGGTCCCAGAGTCCCATGCTCAAGGCAAATCCAAGAAGATAAAGTTGAAGGCGTCGTGAAAACTTGGCGCGCGTCGTTTTCATAACCTGAACTAATGTTTGTTTATGGGGGGCATTAAAGCATTGGCAAACCCGCAGGTCAAGCCTTTTTACGGCGCTCCGGCCTCTCAATTCGACTGCTCCATGCCTTGGGCAGCCATGAGGATTTACTCACGAGTGTTTGGGATAAACGACACGCGCCCCTTCACCCTGAATCCTCTGGTTGTAGGAGCCGACGTAAGGAGGCTCAAATTTGTCCCCTGGCGTGGACGCCATCTCCTTCAAGAGGAGCAAGGTTGCGGTCGAGCCTCGCCAACAGGTCCCAGCGCCATGTCGCAGCTATTCAGCCAGCGCCCGCGTTGAGGTTATTGCAGCCAGTCAAGGCCAGGGCGGTCGAGGGTTTTTTGAAAGGCCGAAAAATCCTTGAAGGCGGAAGTGCCACGGCGCTCGTCGCCGTCAATGAAGGCGACAAATTCGAGCTGGGCGGCGGGTTTTCCGTGTTCGAGGCAGCATTTGCGGACCAGTTCGAGCGCGGGCATGGTTTTTCGGCCGAGCACCTTGACCAGCGGAAAATCGAGATCGCCATCGTAGGCGCGGAACACGAGCTCGGTGCAAACGAGCTTGTCGCTGCTGAAAAAATCGAACTCAAAGTCGTAGGGTTTGCCGGCGTGGCTGAAAGCGCGGGCAATGGCTTCACGAATCCGCTCGGGGGGCAGGCGGGGGCGCATGACGGCGGCGGCGTCGCCGCCGCCGATGGAGTGTTCGAGGGAGGCAAAGATCACCCCTTCGCTCACGGCTTCAATGATGACCAGCGGATGGCCGGCGTCGTCGTGGCGCACAAATTTCTCCCAATGCGGTCGCACGCGCGGGTCCTGATCAAGGCCCATGCGGCGCAAGTCCGCCGCAGAGCCGGTGTAAAGGGCCGCGTGCGGCCAGAAACCGGGCAGGAAAGCGTTGGAAAGGAACCAATTGCGGCGTTCGACGAGGATGTCGCCCGGTCGCAGCATTTCGCGGAGGCGGCGGACCTGTGGCGGGGTGATGAGGGATTGGCCCTCGCGGGGCTGGCGGATTTTGGCGTCGCCGATCCAGGCGGTGACGTAGGATTTGGCGCGATAGAGGGCGGCATCGCCTTCGTCGCGGGCGTCTTTGATGGCCACCTTGACATCGGTGGCCTTGAGATGGGGCAGCAGCCGCTCGCCACTTTCGGCGGCGCGCTGGATGGCGGCGTGGAAGGCGGGATAAGGCGGCGTCTCGACCAGCCGCTGGCTGGCGAACGCCGGCAGTTGGCGATGGTAATCCAAGCGGGCCTTTTCCAGCATCCGGCGGTTGGCGGAGTGCGCCAAGTTGCGGCGGATGGTGTCGTGGAGGTTGGGCGGGATGCCCCAGCGCGGCTCGGCCTCATTGAGCTTGCGGATGGTTTCGGGTCGGCGAAACAGGGTGACCAGTTTTAGCGAGGAGTCGAAGAGGGCCGAACCGGCGGCCAGTTGGCAGAGGGCCGAACGCAGCCGCAGCCGCTCGTCCGCAATGCGTTCGTGCTGCTGATATTTCCACACCAGGCGCAGCAAAGCGGCGCGATAATTGATGTAGGCGAGCAACAACTGGCGCACCGCGTCGTCGTCCGCCTGGCTGTAATAACTGCGCTGGCCGGAGGCGAATTCGCCCTGCACTTTCAGGGCGGTCAATTCGAGTTCCTCGAGGCCCTTGAGGATGTCGCCGAGGGCCTTCTCGTCGGCCTCGAGTTGCCAGGCCAGCGAGTTGGCGCTCCAGAGCCCCAAGTCTGGCCCGGGATAAATCAGTTCCGCCAGCGAACGCTGCTCCGCGCGCGTGGCCGCCCAAACGAGCAAAGCCAGGGCGGCGGCCAGGCCCAAGCCCCAACCAATGACGCGGCCCAAAAGCCAGCGCCAGGGAAACGGCTTCTCCGGCGGCGTCTCGGCCGGATGCCGCTCGCGAAAATGGCGCATCATCTCCTCCAGTCGCGCCTCGATGGCGTTGGCCTCCGCGCGCAAATCTTGGAGCCGCCCGCGGTTGAAGAGGATGACGATCTGATGCCGCCAAAGCTGAAAGGCTTCAAGCGCCCGGCGGCCTTGGCGCACAGCCAGTAGTCCGCAGCCGGGCATCGCCAAAGTCCAGGCCCAGGCGGCCTCCGGCACATACTCCAGCCGGACGATCCACCACCAGACCACCGCATACCAGCCGCCAAACAGCGGCAGGCCAATCGCCAGCCAGGTTAGCGCCTCGCGGCTGCGCCGGCGCCGGTGTATTTCGCCGGCGATGACCCGGGTCAGCCAATAAGGCGCCACGTGATGCAGCACCCCCAGCAGCACCGGAAACAAGCCCGCCAACAAACGCAACGTTTGCCAGCACATCCGCGCCAGGCCGCGCCATCCCTGGTGGTGCAGCACCGGCGAGCGAAGGTCCAGGCCGGCGGCTGCCACCCGTCCGCGCAGCGCCTCGATGGCCTGTGCCAGCCGGGTCGTCTCTTCCGGGGCGCGGGCGGTAAAATGGTTGATGGCGTCGGCAATCCTTTTGCGCTGGCGCAACGCCCGCACGGGATCTGACAGCTCGTTGCGCGCGGCCGGCAGCAGCACCTCGAGGTCACCCAGGAATGGCGCCCAGCGCTCCTCCGACAGATGAATCACCACTTCCCGAAGCCGTTCCTCGATCCGCCGGTTCAGCGCGCGTATCGCCGGCCCCTCCTCCGCGGCAGCCTCGACCACCAGCGGTTCACCCGCGCGCACCCAAACCGCGCTGCGGAATTGCTCTTTGCGCTCGTAATTCAAACCCACCGGCACGATGGCCAATGCCGAACGTCCGACGGCCGCCGCTTTGAGCGCGATCCGCGCGGCGCCCGTATGGATCCTTTCCACTTTGAGGGCGTCGTGGGATTCGCCTTCCGGAAAGACCGCGACGACCTCGCCCCGCGCCAGGAAGTTCGCCGCCGCCTCGATCATCCGGGCGTTAAGCCGGGACTGCGCCGGGCCGTCGGCGCTCCGATAATAAGGCAGCATTCCCAAGGCGCGCAGGCACGCGCCCAGCAGCGGAATTTGGAACAGCGAAGCGCGCGCAAAAAAATGAACGGGCCGGCGGCTGGCCTGTCCCAGCAGCGCCAAATCCATCACGGAGTTGGGATGATTGGCCACCAGCAGCACTCCGCCGGTGGCGGGGAGCGGAGCGGGGAGGGTGATCTCGATGCGGGGATAGAAAAGCCGCGCCAATAAGCCTAACCCCTGCCGCAACAGCCACCCCCCCGCCCGTCCCCAGGCGGGCTGGTCCGCAAAAACTTCCGGCAGGCGGACATGGTCAGACACGGCCCCCAGCTTGGCGTTCCGCCCGCCAAAGGTCAAAGCCAGTTTTTCGCTAATGGGGGGCCCTGGATGCGGTGACCGTCTCGCTGCCCGACGATCATCATTCGATAACGGGAACACCGCCCGGGTTGGCAGGAATGAAAGGCCGCTTATTCGACCGCCATTTTCTCGAAACCTTCCTCGATAAAGGTGGTGTTCTGGATGCGCGCCAGCCGGGCGTAAAGCCCGTCCGCCGCCAGCAACTCCTCGTGGGTGCCGCGCTCGACGATTTCCCCGTGGCGCAGCACCAGAATTTGGTCGGCCTTGAGAATGGTGCTCAAGCGGTGGGCGATAACGAAACTCGTGCGTCCTTTCATCAGGCGTTCGAGCGCCTCTTGAATCAGCTTTTCCGTGGCTGTATCCACGCTGGCCGTGGCCTCGTCAAGGATCAGTATCGGCGCGTCCTTCAGCAGGGCCCGGGCGATGCTGATGCGCTGTTTTTCGCCCACGCTCAGTTTTACGCCCCGCTCCCCGACCCGGGAATCGTAGCCGTGCGGCAGGCGCTCGATGAACACGTCGCAGTTGGCGGCCCGGGCCGCGGTGGTCATCTCTTCGTCGGACGCGCCCGGTTTGCCGTAGAGAATGTTTTCGCGCACGGTGCCGTTGAAAAGGAACGCCTCCTGGCTGACGATGCTGATTTGGGCGCGCAACGATTCCAGTGTGACCCGGCTGATGTCCTGACCGTCCAGGGTGATGCGGCCGGCAGAAGCCTCGTAAAACGCCGGCAACAGGTTGACCAGCGTGGACTTGCCGGCGCCGGTGGGGCCGACCAGCGCCACCATCTGCCCAGGCAGCGCGCACAGGTGGATATCCCGCAAAATCACCCGGTCCGGCCCGTAGCTGAAGCCAACCCCTTCGTAGCGCACTTCGCCGCGGACCCGTCCCAACGTCACGGTGCGTCCTTCGACCCGCTCCGGCGGCGCGTCCAGGATGTCAAAGACCCTTTCCCCGGCGGCGCGCGCGGATTGCAGCATTTGATTGAGGCCGTGCAGGCGTCCCACCGGCTCATAAAACAAGCCCAGGTAAAAGACGAATTCGATCAATTGTCCGAGCGAAAGCTCCCCGCGCATTACCTGCCCGCCGCCCACCCAAAGCACCAGCGCGGTCCCCGCCGAGGTGCAAAAGGCCATCGCCGGTGAATAGAGCGACCAGGCCATCATGATCCGCAGCATGCCGCGCCGCATTTCGTCCGCGCGCTCCGCAAAACGCCGGTCCTCGTGCGCTTCGCGGCCAAAGGCCTTGATTTGGCGGACCCCTTGCAGGTTGTCCATGAGCAGGGCGTTCATGGCGCTGGCGGCCTGGCGCTGCGCCCGGTAGCGGCGGTGGGCGGTCAGGGTGTACCAAAGCGCGCCGCCCACCAGCAGCGGCACGGGCGCCAGCGCGGCCAGCGCCAGGGTGGGCTGCGCGGCCAGCATCACCGCCAGCACCCCCAGGATACTCAGCACCGCCACCGTCCCCTGTTCCGTGCCGTCAATCAAAAGCCGTTCCACCGAACTGATGTCCTCGATGACCCTCGTCATCAAATCGCCCGACGCCCGCTGGTCAAAATACCCCGCCGGCAGCCGTTGCAGGCGGCCATAGACGGCGCGGCGCATGTCAAAAATGACATTCTGCTCGAAGCGGTTGTTCAGGCGGATGCGCAGGCTGTTGAACAATTCGCGGAACAGGAAGGCGCCGGCCAGCGCCAAACTCAGCGGCGCCAGCAGCTCGGCCTGCCGGGCGGCGATCACATCGTCAATGATGAACCGCGCCAGCTTGGGGTAAGCAAAGGCGAAAGCCAGGGAAAGCAGGGCGCAACCGATATTGCCTGCCGCCAGCCAGCGATACGGGCGCAAAAACAAAAACACCCGCCGCACCACTTCCCCAGTGGTGCGCGGTTTCACCGCGAAGGAGGGTTCCTCGCGCCCCGCGCTGTGAGGATGCCGCATCATGCCCGCGCCCGCAAAGCTAATGGCCGTCGGCGGGCTTGCCAAGGGCGATATCAATCCTCTTGGGTCTCGGCGTTTCCAGCAGGCAAAAGGCGGGGCAAGGAGGATCGGTCAAACCGCCCTTCAAAATGGAAACCCTGCCTGTTCGTGGACGCTCTTTACCCTCGCCCTTGATTTCTCTCCTTCGTGAGATAGTTCCGAAACATACGGAGGGTCGTCCGAGAACAGGCTGGTTGTTTGAATGACCCGAGCACACTTGAAAAAATCTTTCCTTAAGGGTGAGGGAGAACGTCGCCCACGGGGACAAATTTGTGCCTCCTTACGTCGGCTCCTACAACCAGGGGGTTCATGGGGAGGGCCGCTTGCCTGCCGCAATATTTTTGAAAATAAGGCGTGCAATCTGGCTGGCCCGCGTTATAATATCCGCTGATGTTCACCCGGATAGACACGAAGCAGCCAACGGAAGTGGAAGTCGAAGTCCAACGGATTTACCGCTCGCTGTTTCCCGAGGGCGACCGGTCCCTGGTGCCCCGGGCTTTCGGATGGGCTACGGACTGTTTCCTGGGCAATTTCGCGGGATTTCAAGCCATTGACGCCCGTTACCACGATCTTGAACACACCCTGCAAGGCACCCTCTGTCTGGCGCGGCTGCTGCTTGGGCGCGCCCAAGCCGGCGCCCAGCCGCCCCTGACGCGGAAGATGTTTGAACTGGCCCTGCTGGCGATCCTGCTCCATGACACCGGCTACCTCAAAACCACCGAGGACACCGAGGGCACCGGCGCCAAATACACCCCCATCCATGTGGACCGTAGCGCCCAATTCGCCGCGCTTTTGCTGGGCGAAAAAGGCTACACCGCCGCAGAAATCAAAGCCGTGCAAAACATGATCCACTGCACCGGCATCAATGTGGACCTCGCCAAAATCGAGTTCGGCTCGGAACTGGAAAAACTCGTGGGTTTCGCCCTAGGCTCGGCGGACCTCCTGGGGCAGATGGCCGCCGACGATTACGTGGACAAGCTGCCCATCCTCTTCCAGGAATTCGAAGAGTCGGCGCGCTTCAACGAAGGCATCTCCTCCAACGTCGGCATCTTTGCCAGCGCCGATGAGTTAATGCGCAAGACGCCGCTTTTCTATAAATTTTACGTCCAAAAGAAAATCAACGACGACTTCCTCGGCCAATACAAGTATCTCAACCATCCGTATCCCGACGGGCCTAATTGGTATATTCAAAAAATCGAGGCAAACCTGGAGCGCTTGCGGCGGAAACTTGAGCAAGCCCCTCCTGCCAGTTGAGGCGGCCTCTTCCGCGCCGCGGTTTTGACCGGAATCAGACGGCGGTCCGGCCCTCTTACTGTATGGTTTCCGGGAGGCAATACACAATTTGTCACCGTAGGCGGCGTTTTCCCTCTCCCCCCCTTGGGGGGGAGAGGGCAGGGTGAGGGGGCTCGTGTCGTTTATCCCAAGCACTCATGAGTAATCATTTCTGCGCGCCACAGATCGCGGTGCTGGCGGCGGCAACCGGCGGAGACGAATATCCACAAGCATAATTAATTCTGATTTTTCTTTCCAAAAATCAAAAATATCTTATGCTTGGCCCCGGACAAAACAGAAACCTTATGAACACGAAAAAATTCATCGAGTCGCAAGTGGCGGAAATTCGCGCCACGGTGGGGGACGGTGTGGCCATCAACGCCCTGAGCGGCGGGGTGGACAGTTCGGTGTGCGCGCTGCTGGGCCACCGGGCGATTGGCCAGCAATGCCGCTCTTTCTTCATAGACAACGCGTTGATGCGCGAGGGCGAACCGCAACGGGTGGTGGCGACGTTCCGCAAACTGGGCGTGCCGGTCGAATTAGTGGATGCGCGCAAGGAATTCCTGGCCGCCCTGAAAGGGGTGACGGACCCGGAGGAGAAGCGCCAGGCGATCACCGATACTTTTTACCAGAAAGTCTTTGGCCAACTGGTGCGCCGGACCAAGGCGAAATTCCTGATCCACGGCACCATCCTGACCGACATCGAGGAGACGGTGGCCGGCATCAAGCGACAGCACAATATTTTGGCGCAGTTGGGCATTGATCCGCAAAAGGCCTTTGGCTATCGCGTGCTCGAGCCGTTGATGACCCTGCGCAAGGACGGAGTGAGGCGGGTCGCCAAGGCGCTGGGACTGCCCGCGGAAATCACCCAGCGCATTCCCTTTCCCGGCCCGGCCCTGGCCGCGCGCATTGTGGGAGAGGTCACGGAACAACGCTTGGAAACCGTGCGGGCCGCCACCGCCATCGTCGAGGAGGAATTGCGGCACACGCGCGCTTTTCAATACCTGGCGGTCCTGCTGCAGGACCGCGCCACGGGCATCCGCCACAACCGGCGCGAGTTTGGCGAAATCATCGTGGTGCGCTGCATCGAGAGCGCCGATGCGCGGGAGGCTGTGGCGACGCGGTTGCCGTGGCCCAAATTGGAGCGAATTTGCCGGCGGATTACCTCCCTCCCGGGGGTCAATCGCTGCCTGTATGATTTGACGCCCAAACCGCCCGCGACGGTCGAATACATCTAAGCCTGTTGGCGCGAAAAGGATCGCCCTGCGCGCCGTTCTTGGCACCCGCGTCATAGCGCGTTTCGAGGGAAAGCGCCCGCGGCTCCACAACCGACAGGGCCAGGGCCAACAAGGGTCGCTGCGGATGAAATTGCCGTCTCGACCCTGCCGGGCGGACCTGCGATGATGCCGGCGTGAAAGGCGTCGTCATTGTGCTGGGCTGCTGCGGATTAGGCCTGGGATTGGCTGGGCATCATCAGGCGCGCGCGGACGATTCCCCCTGGCCCGCTTCCGTGCCGGGCTTTGTGGCGCCCGCGCCCGGCGAACATCCCCGGCTTTTTTTTCGCCAGAGCGACCTGCCGGAAATTCGACGCCGGGCGGCGACGCCGGAAGGACGCGCGGTGGTAAAACGTCTGCGGGAACTTCTGGGCGGCGGGGAAACCATGCCGGCGCACTACAACGATCAAAGCCGGGCTTATGAAAAAAAACAAAATTACCCGCCGGGAACCTACAGCATCTCGCACGCGGCGGGCTTCGGCCTGCTTTACCAGTTGACCGGGGACCGGCGTTACGCGCAGTTGGGGCGCGAATGCTTCGAAAGGGCCTGGGCGGGCATAAGGGATTGCGACAGCGAGGCCCGATATTCATGGGTGGCGCCGGGCGGCATGCTGCGCGCCGGCCCGTCGTTGGGATGGTATGCGGTCGGCTATGACCTTTGCCATGACGGCTGGGATCCTGATTTTCGGGCCAAGGCGGCCGCGGAAATCCAAAATTACACCCAGCAGGAAAAGGGCAAAGGCGCGGAGGGGCGGGGCGAGCAGTTCACGCTGGAGCGCCTGGCGAAAAATCCGAAGCACCCGCCGGGCAGCAACCATTACGGGCCGCAGGTGGGCGGAGCGGCGCTGGCCTTGCTGGCCATCCGGGGCGATCCGGGAACGGACCCCAAAAAAGTGAACGATTGGCTGGAAGCAGTAGAAAAAAACCTGGTGACGCAAATGACCAAGGGCTGGGGTGATCACGGCTGGTTCGCCGAAGGGGAAGGCCCTGGCGTCATCGCCTCGGACACGGCGCTGGTCCCGGCCTTCCAAGCCATGCGCGTGGCGGGAGGAAAGGATTTCATCGGGCCGCGACCGCATGTGCCTTGGATGACGATGAAATGGGTCATGCTTAGCCGGCTGGCGCCGGGCGCCAAAGCCGGCAAGGAGCTTTATCCGCTGCACAGCAACACCTATGATCACAATGTCTATAGCCGCACCGGTCTGAGCGGCGCCGGTTTGTTCTCCCAAGGTTTTGGCGCCATCCTGCCGGAGCAACGTCCGGCCCTCCTGTGGCTCTACAACCACTTGTTCAAAGCGTCCGATGATCAGGCGGGGGCGCCCTGCGACACCCTCAGCGCGTATCCCCATCGCGCGGTGCTGGCGCTGGTCAACTGGCCTTGGGACACACCGGAAAGGAATCCCGGCGAAATCCTGCCGCGCGCCGTGGAGGACCGGAGCGCGGCGCATTACATGTTTCGCAACCGCTGGCAGGATGCGGACGACATCATCATCAGCGCCCTTTTCAAAGGGTCCAAGGGCCATTATGGCGTGAACGGCGGCGGAATCATCGTTTGGGGGCTGGGCGAAAAAACAAGGTTCCCGGTTCGGGTCACGGGCGAAGTGAAAAAATTTCAGCGGTCGGAGCACGGCGGGGTGGTGAGCACTTCCGCCGGCTCGTTGGGGGTGGATTTTTCCGGGAAAAGCGGCGCGGCGGCTTTATTGGTGCTGGGGGGACCGATTCAAGGCAGCATCGTTTCCTCGACCAAGGGCAGGGTGGCCGTGGCCAAGGTGGATACGAATGGCGGCAAAACCTTTGTGGTCATGACCCTGTCGGCTAATGGCCGGCATCCGGCTCCGCGCGCCGATGGGGAGGCGCTGCAAATCGGTGGTCAACGAGTAATTTTCGAGGGGGGCGACTTGCGGTTCGATCAACCCTAAAGGGGAGGCCTTGGCGACGTCGGATGCGGCCCGGCTCGCTTTATGGTTTCCGACCGGCAAAACGATGCCCGGTGGCGGTCATTTTTACGGTGTAAAGCGAGGTGCGCGCCGTGACATAAAGGGTCTTGAATTCCGGGCCGCCGAAGGCGCAGTTCGCGGGGCCTTCGGGGAAATGGATCAGACCGAGGGTCTTGCCTTCGGGGCTGACGACCTGAATCGCCTTCAAGGAGGGCTGGGTGAGGTAGAGATTGCCCTTGGTGTCCACCGTTAAACCGTCGCCGCCGCGGGGCGGGCCGGTCTCGGCCTGTTGCAGCTTGCACAACACGCGACCTTTGCCCAGGTGGCCGGGCGACTCGACCGGATAGGCCATCACCTCCGCCGTGCCGCTCGGCAAAACATAAAGCGTTTTTTCGTCGGGCGAGAGAATTACCCCGTTGGGCCGCGCCAGGTCGTCAATCAGGCGCGTGATCTGGCGGTCGGCGGCAACGTAGTAAACAGCCATTTTGTCTTGGGATGGCTCGCCTTTGCCAAAGGCGGGGTCGGTGAAATAAACGCCGCCCTGGCGGTCCACCACCAGGTCGTTTGGCGAGTTGAAGCGTTTGCCGTTGTAGGTTTCGGCAACGGGCTCGATTTGCTTCGTGCCAAGGTCAATCGCGATGACACGCCCCGCGCCGCCCTGGCAGGCGATCAGCCGTCCGCGCGCGTCAAGCATCAGCCCGTTGCAGCCCTGTGAATCCTCCAAGAAGGTCGTGAGCTGGCCGGCGGCATCCACCTTGTGGATGCGGTGGTTGGGGATGTCGGCGAAATAGACATTGCCCTCGGCGTCGGCCGCCGGGCCTTCGGTGAACCGGAAGCCGGTGTGCGCCCGGACAATTTCGCCCTCCGGCCCGATGCCGGGGATCGGCTTATTTTCCTGGGCGGAGACGGTCATCGCCATCAACGACAGGGCGGTGAGCAGCGGACGGATTTTTTTGTTCATAAGCAGTTCAAGGCTTTGCCGCCGCCACGGCATGGCTGGCGGCGCCAGTGCAAGATCTTCGCATAGGGGCGGCGGAGACGCCACTTTTTCCTGCGGGGCTTCGCCGTTTGGGGACGGCCTGGCGGTTGCCCAGTGGATCGGCCTTAACCGCCGCGCCGCCAGGCGGCGTGGAGGGTGGGCATTCCCCGCTGGTTGAATTCCCGCTCGAAGTCGGTATGGAGCGCTTGCAAATCGCGCGGGGTTTCGATTTCGGCAAAGTCGGGATTTTGCGCAAAAACGGCCTTGATCCAGGCGTGGTAATCAGCGCTGTCCGTGCGGAGGTAAAGCCGCCCCCCGGGTTCGAGCGCCTGCTGGACCGCCTGGGTGAATTCGAGGTTGACCAGCCGGTGGTGGTGATGTTTTTTCTTGGGCCAGGGATCGGGAAAATAAAGATGAAACACCGCCACGCTGCCCGCCGGCAGCAAGTAACGCACGAAATAGCCCGCTTCGAGCCGCACCCCTCTTAGGTTAACCAATCCCAGCCGATGTCCTTTGCGGTCGAGTTTGCGCAATCGGCCCAGCAACCGCTCGACACCGATGAAGTTGCGGTCCGGATGCCGGCGGGCATACTCGACCAGAAAATTGCCGTCGCCGCTCCCCAGCTCGACTTCGAGGGGCTGCGCGACGGGAAAAATGTCCGCCAGGCATAACCGCCGGGTGATGGATTCCAAGGGTATGATCAGCGGCAAAGCGGGAGGGTTGTTCATGCGGGCGCCGGGAATCAAATCAAGCGGGCGTATCCCTCAAGGATTGGCTTTTTTCCGCGAGTCTTCCTTGTCCTTGTCCAGATACTCCAGGGTCCAAACCTCATTGGAATCCCGTTTGAGGAAAGCCCGGAAATCATAGTGATGGAACTCGCCGCTTTTGTTGGTGGCGGTGTAATCCGCCTTGACCAGAAAACGCCAGTCCACCCCCTGCACCTTGGCCTTGGCAAAGGGCTCGAACCTGGCGGACTCGGGACGGCTCAAGGTTTGGGTCACCAGGTTGGTGGCCGCCTGGTAGGCGACGCGGTGCAGGTTGCGTCCCAGCCGCTGTTCCCACTTGGTGGGCGGAATTTTCACAAAAAGTGTGCTGGTCTTTTCCCACTTGGAATAGGAGACGTTGGGCGGCGGCGGCTCCGTGCTGGCGGGAGTGCGGTAATTTTTTGCCAGCCAAACTGCGCCGACCACGCCGCCGAGGAGCAGCACCGCCAGCGCCGACGCGAGCATCAGCCCCCAGGGACGCCGGCCCGTGTCGCCCAGGTCCGCCAACGCCCGCCACTCCCCTTCCGGGGAGGCCGCATACTGCGCGTCCGCCGGCAGTTCCCCTCGCCGCCAGCGCGCGCGCGCTTCCGTCGCCGGCAGAGGTCCTTCGATTGTTTCGCCTGATTTCAGGTAAATGTTCATGGCTGTGCAGCGCCGGTTTCAAGTGGCGGCGGCTTCGTTCAACTTGATGTCCACAATCAGGTCCGCCGCAATTTTTTCCAACTCGCGGCGCAACGCTTCCTGGTCGCAATCGGGCGGGAGCATCAGTTCGGCCCGGGCCTTGAACAAGGTTTCGCCGGTCATGGGGGCGCTGCTGCATTCGGTGTCCAGTTCCTCGACGTTGATTCTTTGGGCCGCCAGCGCCCGGGAAATCTGGCGGACGATGCCGGGCCGGTCGTGTCCCACCACCTCGAGGCGCATCAGGCGGGGAGCTGGCTCTGCCGCGCCCAACCGGTCCCGGCAAATGGTGGTTTCCAGTCCCTTGGCGCGCAATTGCGCCAGCGCGCGGACAAATTCAGCCTCTTTAAGCGCAGGAATCTCACACCGGAGGATGCCCGCAAATTGCCCGCCCAGCCGCGCCATGCGGCTTTCCAGCCAGTTGCCGCCCTGCGTGGCGAGCAAATCGGCGACGGACTCCACCAGTCCGGGGCGGTCGGGGCCCACCATGGTCATCACCAAAACAATGTTCATGGCCTATTCATACGGCAGGCGCGCGGCAGCGGCAAGCCCCCTGTTGGGTGGCGGCCCAAGCGGGGCGGGCGGCGAGGCTCAACGCGGTTCGCCCAGAAATATCCAAAGCAAAAGAACCGCGTTAAACAGCAGGACGACCGCGACGCACCACCAAAGGATTTTTTTCGCCCGCCGGCGTTCGGTCTCCTGGCTGGCCGGTGGGTGGCTCATGAGCCGGCAGGTTTGGACCGCGCCGGGGCGCCCGCGGCGGCGGTCAAACCGTCCAGGACGCCGGGGGTGACCAACGCCCGGCGCACCTCCTGTAAGGTGCGGGCGCCCGAGCGGATTAGGCCGGCGAGCACCTGCCGCGAGGCCTCCCAGGCCGCCGGTTTCACCAAAAGACTGCGCGACAAATGCAGCCCGCCGTCCTCGAACACCGGTACATGGTCGTTGTGTCCGGCGCTTTCCCACGCCTCGAAAACCTTGCGCCGCCCATTCCAACCGCCTTCAATGCTCAGAAAAACCAGCAAGTTTACGCGCTGAAAAAGCCTCGGCGACACTTCGTTCACCCCGCAGATTTGATGTTCGGCGGAAGCCACCGTGTCGGCGTGCAGCGTGCTGGCCAGCAGGTGTCCGAACTTGAACAAGTCAAAATAAGTTCGCAGGGCCTCGCCCCAAAGATAGCCGAAATAATGGCCTTCGCCAATCTCGGGGCAGACGTAGCAACCGCGCCGGCGCTCGAAATGCATCGCCCATTCAATGGCCGAGAGGCTGTCCGTGGTTCGCAGTTCGACGCCGTCAGGCACAAAATTGAGCAGCGCGCCCATCACGGTGGTTTTGCCGGCGCGGGGCGGCACCGCGCCCACCAGGAAGGAAGCGCCCCGGCAAATGACCGCCAGGAAATACGCCGCCAGGTCAAGCGGGATGGTTTCCGCCTCCATCAGGTCCACAATGGAAAGCATGCGGCCGCCGCGCTGGTTGCAGCGGGCTATTTCATAACAATGTTTCTCGACCGGTTCCATGCGTCGGTTTTGAGAATCGCCGGCAATAATTCGGAACGGCGGCATCATGGCCGCCAGTCTGGCCGGCGTCAACCGCCAATCCAGGAGCGCGGCGGGCCCGTCGCCAACAACAGTTCCAGCGCGTGACTTTTCTTGGCGGCATTGCAACGTCGCCCGGCTGCGCCCGGATTTCACCGGCTTCGAGCCTTTCCCGGACGGAACCACCTCTCCCTCAGGGAGAGACTTCCCCGAAAACCGGTTTCGCGCCCTGCCACCCCTGAACCCCGTAGGAGCCGACGTAAGGAGGCTCTAATATCATGGCGATCACGCCCGGGCACAAATTTGAGCCTCCTTACGTCGGCTCCTACAACCAGGGGGTTCATGGGGAGGGAGATCCATTCGCCAGCGCTCGAAGTTATCGGGCGCCGCGATTGCACAAGGCGCCGCCTGCGATGTTTCCCTCTCCCCAAGGGAGAGGGATTAAGGGTGAGGGGTAAGGAGATTGGCGATCCAAACCAAGTGTCCGATTGCAAAAAGGCGCCAACGAATACGAAGGGTTTCCGTGGTCAAACAGCGGGCTGACCGATGCTCCTTGCCCAGCCTTTACTCACTGGAAACATCGAGGAGCCCAAATTGTGTAATGGCATCCCGGAAACCATACAGTAAACCCCGCGCCCGGCCCCACCGCCCGCGAATAACCAAATCCGCGGCGCAATAATTTCCTTCCGCTTTTGCCGCTGTCCGTTTTCAATGCCGCCGGAATGCCGCTGGCAACCCGGAAGAACGCCGATTTTCTTCGCGCCCTGCCGAAACTTGGCCGGGTGTCGAACCTGCCCACCGTGTGGTCGAATGGCCTGGCTGGCTGGCTGCTGGGCGGGGGCGGGGATGAAAACCTCTTTTATGTCGTTCTAACCTCGGCCACCTGCCTGTATTTGGGCGGCGTGTTCACCCATGACGCTTGGGACGCCGAAGCGGACCGCCAACAAAAACCCGGGCGCCCTATTCCGGCGGGCCTGATCAGTGTGTGGAAGGTCTGGTGTGTGGGCTGCTTGTTTTGGGTCGGCGGCCTGGTGCTGGCGGCCTTGGTGGGTTCCACCGCGTTGCTGCTGGCGTTGGGGTTGCTGGCTTGCGCCTCCTTATACAACGCCGGCCACGCGCGATTCGCCGGCGCCCCGGTTTTGTTGGGCGCCTGCCGGTCGCTGGTGGTGTTGCTGGCGGCCTCGGCCAGTTACCACGGGATTGACGGTCTGACGCTTTGGAGCGCGCTCGCGCTGGGGATTTATGTCGCCGGCTTGAGTTTCCTGGCGCGGGATGAGGATCAACCGCAGCGGATAAAATACTGGCCTGCGGCGCTGCTGTTCGCGCCCATCGCGCTGTGCCTGCTGGTCAATGACGGGCCCTTTGGCCGGCGCGGGCTGGTGGTGGCGTTGGTGTTGTTCTTCTGGCTGCTGGGCTGCCTGACCACCGCCTACCGCGAGGAGCCGGGGCGCCTGCGCCAAGGCGTCGCCAAATTGCTGGCGGGCATCGTGCTGGTGGATATGGCGGCGGTGGGGCCGGCCCATCCCGAAATGGTGGTGTTCTTTCCTTTGCTGTTTGTCGCCGCCCTGGCGCTGCAGCGTTTTGTTCCCGCCACCTGAATTTTACTCGCCTTCCGCGCCGCCGTTGCGCTCCTTGCGCGGCCAGCGGCGGACTTTCTCGGGCCGGCTGCGGTCCACCTTGGCATAGTAGGTTTCCTCGCCAAACATCTCGTCGGCGGCCTCTTGCAAGAGGCGGCCGGGCTGGACATTGAAATGCTCGTGGGTTTCAATGAAGACGACCTCGCCGCCCGGCTGGCGCAGGCAGAGCAAAAGCGGGCACTTTCCAGGAAACCGCGTGGCGAGATCGCGGGCGGCCTCCAGTTTTTCGGCGGTGAGATGGGCCGTGTGGAGGCGAAAATGCACCTGCCGGGTGAAGCGAGCCGGGGCGTCGTCAAGCCGCAGAATTTCGGTGGGAAAAAGCTTGGGTTTGTCCTCGTTATTGTTCACTTCGCCGATAACCATGAGCGCCTCCCCGGCGGCGATCAGTTCCCGGTATTTGTCGAAATTCTCGTTCATGACCAGGACTTGCACCATGCCTTCCAGGTCTTCCAGGGAGACCATCATGTAAGGTTTGTTGCTTTTTTTGGAAAAGCCCTGCTGAATCCCCGCGACCAACCCGCCCAGGCGGGTCATGGTGCCCGACGGCAGCGCGGCGGCGCTCCGGGAATTTTCCAGGCAATAGTGGCGCAGAATTTCCGAGAAGGGGGTCAGCGGATGGCCGGTGACGTAAAAGCCCAGCAATTCCTTCTCGAACGCCAGCAACTGGTGCTGGGGCCACTCCTCGATCGCCGGCGCGTCCGCCGGTTTTTCGACCGGCTTGTCCTGGAAGACGTCGAATAGATTGTCCTGGCCGCGCTGGCGGTCGGCGTTGACGCTGGCCGCGCGCGCCAGCGCCCGGTCAATCTGGCTGAAGAGGAAAGCGCGGGTTCCGCCAAGGCAATCGCAAGCGCCGCTTTTGGTGAGCGCCTCCAGCACCTTCCGGTTGACGGTGCGCGGGCCCACGCGCTCGCAAAGCTCGTGCAGCGCGGTGAACTTGCCGGCGGCCTCGCGGCTGGCGATGATGGCGCTGACCGCCACCTCGCCGATCCCCTTGATGGCGGCGAGCCCAAACCGAATCGCCCGCCCCCCGGGCGCGGGCGCGAAATCGGCCTGGCTTTCGTTGATGTCGGGCGGCAGGACTTCCACCTTGAAATGGCGGGCTTCCTCGATCAATATGCTTAACTTCTCGGTGTCCCCCATGTCGTTGGTCATCATCGCGGCGAGGAATTCCACCGGATAGTTGGCCTTGAGGTAGGCGGTCTGGTAGGCCACCACCGCGTAGGCCGCGGCATGGGATTTGTTGAAGCCGTAGCCGGCGAATTTTTCCAACAGATCAAAGATGGCGTTGGCCTTGTCCGCCGGGATTTTATTTTTGGCCTGGCAGCCTTTGACAAAAACGGCGCGTTGCTCCGCCATTTCTTCGTGCTTCTTTTTGCCCATGGCGCGCCGCAGCAAGTCCGCGCCGCCCAGCGAGTAACCCGCCAGCGCCTGGGCGGCTTGCATGACCTGCTCCTGGTAAATCAGCACTCCGTAAGTCTCTCTGGTGATTTCTTCGAGCAACGGGTGCTCGTAAACGATCTCCCGCCGGCCGTGGCGGCGCTCGATAAAGTCGGGAATCAGTTCCATCGGCCCCGGCCGGTAAAGGGCCACCAGCGCGGTGATGTGCTCGATCGAGCTGATCTGGAATTTCCGGCAGAGATCGCGCATCCCGCCCGATTCCAACTGGAACACTCCCACCGTGTTGCCTTTGTTGAGCAACTCGTAAGTGGCGCCGTCGTCCAGGGGAAGATTGTCAATCGGCACTTTGCGGCCCTTGAAACGCTCGACCATTTGGCAGGTGTTGCGGATGACGGTCAGGGTTTTAAGCCCCAGAAAATCCATTTTCAGCAGCCCCAGTTCGCCCACGGGGTTCATCGCGTATTGGGTGACTATTTCGCCATCGTCCCCCCGCTTAAGCGGCAGCAGGTTTTCCAAGGGCTCGCCGCCGATCACCACGCCGGCCGCATGCACGGAAGCGTTCCGAGTGAGGTCTTCCAGGATAAAGGCGATGTCCACCAACCGTTTGGTGTTTTCTTCCTCTGCATAAGCCCGCCGGAAGTCGGGCGACTGTTGGAGCGCCGATTCCAGGGTGGTTTTCAGGTCCGTGGGCACCATTTTCGCCAGCCGGTCACACTCCGTATAGGAGTAACCCAGCACGCGGCCCACGTCGCGAATGACCGATTTGGCGCCCAGGGTGCCGAAGGTGATAATTTGGGCCACCGATTCCTTCCCGTATTTTTCCCGCACGTAATTAATCACCAACTCCCGGCGGTCATCGGCGAAATCAATGTCAATATCCGGCGGATTGACGCGCTCCGGGTTGAGGAAACGCTCGAACAGCAGGCCGTAGCGGAGCGGGTCCACATTGGAAATCTCCAGCAGGTAGGTGACCAGCGAACCGGCGGCCGAACCGCGGGCCACGCACGACACGCCGGCCTGGCGTCCGTGTTGCACGAAATCGCCCACAATGAGGAAGTAATCCACGAACTTGGTTGCTTCAATCACGGCCAATTCGATGCGCAAACGTTCCATCACCCGCCGCACGCCATCCTGGACGGCGGGTATCTGCAGGTTGCGCTCGGGGTCCTCCAGGTTCAGCGCGGGGTCAGGCCGCCAATCCGGCAGGCGCGCCGGGTTCTCGATGGCGCGCGCCTGCAATTCCCCTCTCTCCAGCGCGGCGCGGATGGTGTAGCGCTGATAAAGCCCCTCCGCCAGCAATTGGCGCAGGTAAATTTCCCGGGGCAAACCGTCGGGCGGATGGAACACCGGGTAATGCAGCTTGCCGAATTGGATTTCGAGGTGGCACAAGTCGGCTACTTCCAGCGTGTTGGTCACCGCTTCGGGAACCTCGGCAAACAACGCCTTCATCTCGGCCGCCGAGCGCAGATAGTATTGGCCGTCCTGATAACGCAGACGCTTGCTGTCGGCAACCTGGCTCTGAGTGCCGATGCAGATCAGGCAATCGTGCGCCTCGGAGTGCTCCTTTTTGAGGTAATGGACATCGTTGGTGGCGACGGGCTTGAGACCAAATTCACGCGCCCATTGGATGAGATGGCGGTTGACCTTCTGCTGGTCGGGCAGCCCGTGGTTTTGCAATTCCAGGTAATAATTCTCCGGCCCCAAGGTCTGCTTGAACCAATCTATGGTCTCCCGCGCTTTATCCAGTTGGTCTTTGATAATCAGGTCCGGCACCTCGCTGGCCAGGCAGCCGGACAAGGCCACCAAACCCTGCCGGTGCCGGACCAGCAATTCCTTGTCAATGCGCGGCTTGTAATAATAGCCGTGCAGGTGGGCGGTGGTGACCAATTTGATCAGGTTTCGGTAACCCGTCTGGTCCCGCGCCAGCAATACGAGATGATGGTAGAGGTCCCGTCCGCTGCCGGTCTTTTTTTCGGTATGGCCGCCGGGCGCGACATACACCTCGCAGCCGATGATGGGCCGTACCCCTTTCTCGCGCATGGCCTTGTAAAAATCAATCGCGCCATACATCACGCCATGGTCGGTCAGCGCCAGGGCCGGGAATTTCATCTCCGCCGCCAGGTCGGCCAGCTTGTCCAGGCGGCAAGCCCCGTCCAGCAGCGAGTATTCCGAGTGCAAATGCAGATGAACAAAATCGGCGCGCGACATGCCGCAAATCATGGTGCGCCGGACGCGATTGTCGAGAGTGGAGTGCGCATTTTTTGAATAATTTGGTCTTGGAAAACGTTTGTTCTTTTGGCAATTGTTGGTTTTTGCAAAATGAAGCAAAGTGAAATTATGGAACTGAAAATGAGCAAACTGATCGCCGCATTCGGGATGGGCGCCGCCCTGGCGCTCGCTGTCAACGGCTTGGTGGCCGCGGAGGAACTGGCGCCGCTGCCGCTGAAACTGCCCGCCCCCACTTTGAAGGGCACGCCGGAGGACCTTCCTTCCGGCCCCAACGTGGAGCCGCTGCTGGAAAAGGACCCGCCGCCGTTCATGGCGCCCAAGGGAGTGCAAAATGTCGCGTTGAAAAAGCCGGTTACCGCCAGCGACAAGAATCCCATCACCGGCAGCCTGGCGCAGATCACCGACGGCGACAAGGAGGCCTTTGATGACCAGGTGGTGGAGATGCGCAAGGGCGTGCAATGGGTGCAGGTGGACCTCGAAAACGAATACGCCATCCACGCGATTGCCATCTGGAACGACCACCGCTACATCCAGGTGTACCACCGGGTCATCATTCAGATCGCCGATGACGCCGAATTCACCAAAAACGTCCGCACCCTTTACAACAACGATTTCGAAAACAAAGCCGGCCTGGGGGTGGGCACCGACCGCGAGTATTTCGAAACCAAATGGGGCCGGGTGATCAAAGGCAAGGGCGAAAAGGCCCGCTATGTGCGCTGGTACACCAACGGCAGCCATCTTAGCGCGCTGAACAACCGCACGGAAATCGAGGTTTACGCCCTGCCGGCGAAATGAACGCCGGGCTGGCGCGCCTGCTGCTTTTGCTGGCCGCCGGGGCCTTGTTGCTGCGCTTGCCGCAACTGGACCGGCGGCCGCTGCACAATGACGAAGGCGTCAACGCGGTCAAAATTCAGGCGCTTTGGGAGAAGGGTTTCTACCGTTACGACCCCGACGAGTATCACGGGCCGACGCTATACTACGCCACCCTCCCTTTTCTCTGGTTAAGCCCGGCGCGCTCGAGCGCCGAGATCTCCGACTCCGCCTTGCGCCTGGCGCCGGTTTTTTTTGGCGCGGGGCTGATCCCGCTGCTCTGGTTGCTGCGCGGCGGCTTGGGACGCGCCGCAACGCTGGCGGCGGCGGTCCTGTTCGCCCTGTCTCCGGCGATGGTGTTTTACAGCCGCTATTTCATCCACGAAATGCTGCTGGTCTTTTTCGGATTGCTGGCCATCGCCGGCGGCTGGCGCTACACGCAAAAGCCTTCGACGGGATGGGCGTTGCTGACCGGGGCCGCGGTGGGATTGATGCATGCCACCAAGGAAACCTTCGTCTTCGCCGTCGCCGCCATGGGACTGGCTTCGGCCGCGGTGTGGGTCTGGAGGCGGCGCGCGGGCGCCGCGCCACAATTCCCGGCGGGCTTCAAGGCCTGGCATTTCGCGGCGGCGGCGGCGGCCAGCCTGGCGGTGGCCGCGCTTTTTTTCACCTCGTTTTTCACCAACGCCCGCGGCCCGCTCGACGCCGTGCTGACCTACGAGCCCTGGTTCACCCGCGCCGGCGGACAATCCCCGCACAACCATCCCTGGTATTTTTATCTCGAACGCCTGTTTTGGTTTCATCCCCGCAAAAGCCCGCCCTGGTCCGAGGGCATCGTCCTGCTGCTGGCCCTGGTGGGATGCGGAGCGTCTTTCTTTCGCCGCCAATGGCCCGGAGTTCATCTCGGCCTGGCCCGATTCCTCGCTGTTTTTTCCCTGCTGCTAACCCTTATTTATTCAGCCATCCCCTACAAAACACCTTGGTGTCTGCTCGAATTTTACTCGGGGCTGATCTTGATGGCGGGCCTGGGAACGGCCCTGCTCGTCGAGGTCTGCCGTCCGCTGTGGAGTCGACTGCTGTTGTTCGCGCTCCTGCTGCTGGCCGCCGCGCATCTCGGCTGGCAGACTTGGAAAAGCAGTTTCGTTTTCGCGGCCGACCGGCGGAATCCTTATGTTTACGCGCAAACCTCCGCCGACCTCCACAACTTGCTGAAACGGGTGACGGCGGTTTCGCGGTTCCATCCCGAAGGCGACCGGATGGTCATCAAAGTCATATCCCCGGAAAGCTATTGGCCTTTGCCTTGGTATTTGCGGCAATTCCAACGCGTCGGCTGGTGGGAGGCCATGCCCGAGGATCCCTTTGCCCCAGTTACCCTGGTCAACTCGAAGCTCAACGCGTTGTTGGACGAAAAATCGAACAAGCAATACTTGATGGCCGGGCTCTTCGAGTTGCGGCCGGGGACTTTTTTCGAGCTTTACGTCGAGCTGGAACTATGGAAGCGGTATGTGGCTTCCCTGCCGAAAGCGCCGATGGAGTGACGGCGCCCGGCGCCCGGCGCATCAGGGGCCGCTCAGGTCAAAGGTCAGGCGGGTGCGGCTTTTGGCCTGCACATTGCGGATTTCCATCTCTTCGAGCCGCCATTGGCCGTCCACTTTCTTGAAGCTGTTTAGTTCAAATTGCTTCAGCAGCTTGCCCTGCCGGTCATGGGCGTCGGCCTGGATGATGCCGTGCGTTTCATTGTCCACCCAGCTTATCACCTTGGAATAACCGAGCGAACGGTCCGCCGGCCCCGGTTTGCTCTCGAGCACATGGCAGAACCGGCCCCGTTTCATCTCTTTTTTAATGACGGTCTGGGCCTGCCAGTGCAGGAATTCAAGCCCCAGATCGCCCAGGAAAAAATCGGAGCCCCCAAAGTGGTTGGTGGGGTAGAGCACCCGGTTGGTCAACAGCGTCCAGCCGCTGGTGGCCGGACGCGCCACCACCTGCCAGTAGTCGTTGGTTCGGCCGCGGGCGTGGTCGATCCGCAAACTTTCGTAGGCGGCGTTGGTCGGGCTCAAGAGCGTCTCGTATTGCGCGGTCCACCCGTTTGCCGCCGGCGCGGCGGTGAAGGCAAAAGGCAGGGGGCTTGATTCGTAACCAAAGCGCCTGATTTTCACCTGGCCGGTCAACCGCGCTTGCTCGGCGGGTCTTTCCGCCAGCATCCGGGCGACCAATTCCTTGCCGGCCTGGGGATCAATGACCGCGGAGGCAGCCTCGCTTATCACGGGCGCGGCCTTAAGCCGGGCCTCCGGCCCGCCGCCCGCCACGAGAAGCAAGACGGCCAGCGCCAGCCGCGCGCCGCCAAGTTGGTTGCCAGGACGAATGGTCATTTGGAATCGGTGGTTTTTGGAGCCGCGCGCTGGCGTCGCGGGCGGCGGCGTTGAGCTGGACGGTGGGACTGGCGGCCGGCTGGCGGAAGCGCCAAGGCCAGTAAATCCTCGATCCGCCGCAGGAAATGCACCTTGATCTTTTGGCGCGCCTCCCGCGGAACCTCCTGCCAGTCGGTTTGGTTTTCCGCCGGCAGCGCCACTTCCCGCAAACCGGCGCGCGCCGCCGCCAGCACTTTCTCCTTGATGCCGCCGACGCGCAGCACCCGTCCGCGCAGGCTGATTTCGCCGGTCAAACCCAAACAAGGACGCACTTTCCGTCCGGTGAACAGCGAGGCCAGCGCCACCACGATGGTTGCGCCCGCGCTGGGGCCGTCCTTGGGGGTGGCCCCGGCGGGCACGTGGATGTGAATGTCGCTCTTGTCAAATTGATTCGGGTCCAGACCCAGCTTTTGGGCCTGGCTCCGCAAAAAGCTCAGGGCGGTTTGCGCGCTTTCTTTCATCACCTCGCCCAGGGAACCGGTAAGGATCAGCTTGCCGGTTCCGGGCATGCGGGTCGCCTCGACAAACAGAATGTCGCCGCCCACCGGCGTCCACGCCAGTCCCACCGCAATCCCGGCTTCCACGATTTTCTCGGCCATTTCGCTGGCAAAGGGCGGCGGCCCCAGCCAATCCGCCAAAAGCGACGGCGTGATGGTCTGCCGCGCCGGGCGGCGCCGGCCTTCGACAATTTTCCGGGCCGCCTTGCGCAGCAACGCGGCCAGCGAACGTTCCAACTGCCGGACGCCCGCTTCGCGGGTGTAATGGCTGATAATTCGGCGGACGGCGGACGGCTCGACGCGCACCGGTCGGTTTTTCAAACCGTGCTCTTCCAGCAACCGCGGCAGCAGGTGCCGCCGGGCAATCTCGATTTTTTCGGCGGTGGTGTAGCTCGGCAGGTTGATGACCTCCAAGCGGTCCCGCAAGGCCGGATGCACGGGGTCCAGCCAATTGGCCGTGGTGATGAACAAGGTCTGCGAAAGATCGAACGGCAGGTCCAGGTAGTTGTCCGTGAAGGTGTTGTTTTGCTGGGGATCGAGCACCTCCAGCAAGGCCGCCGCCGGATCCCCCCGGAAATCGGACCCGACCTTGTCCAATTCGTCGAGCAGAATGACCGGGTTGCGGGTTTCGACCCGCTTCAGGCATTGGATAATCCGCCCCGGCATGGCGCCGACATAGGTGCGCCGGTGGCCGCGGATTTCGGCCTCATCGTGCAGGCCGCCGAGCGCTATCCGCGCAAAACGACGGCCCAAAGCGTCGGCCACACTGCGGCCGAGGGAAGTTTTGCCAACGCCCGGCGGCCCGACCAGGCAGAGAATGGGCCCCTTGAGTTCCTTTTTAAGCTGCAAGACCGCCAGGTATTCGAGAAGCCTCTCCTTGACCTTGCCCAAACCGTAATGTTGCGCCGCCAAAATCCGCGCCGCTTCCGCCAAATCGAATTTGTCCTCGGTGGTTTTGGCCCACGGCAGCGACAGAATCCAGTCCAGGTAATTGCGCGTGACCGTGTATTCCGCGACCGACGGCGGCATCTGCTGCAGCCGCTCCAATTCTTTCAAGGCCACTTTGCGCGCCTCTTCCGGCAGCTTGATTTGACCGATTTTATCCCGCAGTTGGCTGATTTCGGCGGCGGCCGGGTCCTCCTCTCCCAACTCGCGCTGGATGGCCCGGATTTGCTCGCGCAGGAAGTAATCGCGCTGCGACTTGGACATCGTGCTGGCGACCTCGTTCTGGATTTTGTTCCCCAGCGTCAACACTTCCAGTTCCCGCTGCAACAGCGGCAGCAGCCGCGCCAGGCGCTCCTTCACCGGGACAATCTCGAGCAATTGCTGGCGCTCCGGCAAACTGATGTTCAGATTCGCGGCAATCAGGTCGGCCAGCCGGCCCGGCTCGTTGGTGTTCAAGGCCGCGATCTTCACCTGGTCGCCCAGCGCCGGCGAGAGTTTGAGCATCTCCTGAAATTGCCCCAGGGCATTCCGGGCCAGCGCCTCCTCCTCCACGGAGTTTTCAGTGGCATCCCGCAGCACCTCCACCCGGGCCCGCAAATACGGGTTGCGCTCCTTGAACTCCACCAGCCGGATGCGCCGCAAGCCCTCGATCAGCACCCGCACGGTGTTGTCGGGAAATTTCAGCATCTTCAGCACCCGCGCCGCGCAGCCCACCGTGTGCAAATCCTCCGGGCCGGGCTCGGCCAACTCCGGCCGGTGTTGCAGCGCCAGTCCCAGCAGCCGGTCACCGCCCACGACGTCGTCTATCAGCTTGATGCTGGGACCCGACTCCACCAGCAGCGGCGCCACCATGCCGGGATAGATGACAATATCGGACAAGCCCATGACCGGCAGAAACTCAGGCATGGATTTAACGCCGGCTTTTTGGAGAATGGCCGTGTCTCCCCCGGCAGGCGGCGTGCCGGTGACGATATTGATGAATTCCGTGTCAGGATTGGTCATGCGCCCTTGTCTTTGGCCGTTCCGCGCCCCAATGCCGTTTCTCCCGCGGCCAAACTCAAGGAGCCGGTCTGGCGTTGTTTTGCGGCTCGCCGTTGCCGCGCGGTTGCGCCGGGATGTCAATGCGCAAAAAACCGTTTTGGTAAACCGCCGTGGCGCGGCGCAAGTCGTAACCCGCGGGCATCTCGATGACGCTTTCGAAGGAGCCGTAGTTGATTTCCATCACCAGGAAATTGCACCGCCCCGCCCGGCACCCATCCGGCCGATGGCCGCGGATGCGCAGTCGGCTGTCCTCGACGGACAGTTCCAAATCCTCCCGCCGCATCCCCGCCAGTTCCACTTTGACCACCAATCCCGTGTCGGTGGCGTAAACGTCCGTGTTGGGAACCCAATGGGTTTCGTCCGCCTCCAGCCGCCCGCCGCGCGGGCCGCTTTTGGCAAACCGCAAAGAGGAACTGATTTTATACATGGCTTATCAGATGTTGACAGTATAAGCGAAAAACATGAATGGCTCAAGGGCCGGATGACGAAATTTTCAGGGCCGTTTCCACCGGCCCATTTTTGCGCGCCCGCAGCACCAGGCTCTCCTTGGGCCGCCGACCGCCGCCACCGGGGCAGCCGCAGCACGAGGCCCCCGGCTTGCGCCGCTTCCCCGGCCAAAACCAGCGCGCCAAAAAAAGGAGCGCCGTCGCGCCGACGACCAGCATCGCGGTTGTTTCCTGCCAATCCACTTCCTTACCTTACGCCTTTGGGACCGCCGCGCAACCGCAAAAAGCGCCAAAAGGCGGGATTACGGATAAAAAACCGCCGGTTGGGAAACCTGTTGCTGGCGGGGCTTGAGCCGCCGAAGGGCGGGGCTTTGGCGCGGGGCAACGGCCGGAAAACAACCTCATTCGCCGGGCGACTTGAGTTGGCGCAGCCTCGCCAAGGCGGCGAGGGCCGCTTCACTTTCGGCCATTTTCTTGCTTTTGCCTTTGCCCAACCCCAGCTCGACGCCGAGGTGGGAAACCGAGCACTCGAAGAGCCGGTCGTGGTCGGGACCGCTGACAGAGCGCACGGTATAAACCGGAGCAACGTTGGAATTGACCTGCAGCAGTTCCTGGAGCTCGCCTTTGGGGTTTTCGATGACGGGGATCTGCTGGAACTGGCTGAACTGGTCGCTGAACAGCTTGAAGATGGTGGCCCGGGCGGCCCGCAGACCGCCATCCAGATAGATGGCGCCAAGCACCGCCTCGAAGGCATCGGCCAGGATGGAGGCGCGTTCGCGGCCGCCATGCCGGGCTTCGCCCCGGCTGAGCAGGAGGTGTTGGCCCAGCCCCAGTTTGCGCCCGTATTCGGCAAGGCTGCGGCGGTTGACCATCTGCGCGCGGGCTTTGGTCAGCGGACCCTCGCCGAAGTGGGGATAGCGGTGGTATAGCTCGGCAGTCAGCACCAATTCCAGCACGGAATCACCCAGGAATTCGAGCCGCTGGTTGTGTTCGACCGGGGCGCCCGCCTCCTGGCAAACCGAGGGGTGGGTGAGGGCCAGCAGCAGCCGTTCCGGCTGCCGGAATTTATATCCCAATTGCTCCTGCAACGTCTCCAACGACGGTTGGGCCCCGCTCGTTTCCATCGTCAAATCCCGGTGGGCGGGGGCGCCGCCAACGACGCGGCCTCCGGACGGGCGGTTTCCTCCGGCGCTCCCGGCGGCGGTTCCGACCCGGCGGCCTGGACCTCAGCTTCCGCCAGCGGGGCTGCGGACGGTTCAGGCGCGGTCGCCGCGTCCGCTTCCGCCGGCGGAGGGGGTTGTGGGGCTGACTCGGAAGGCGGCAACCCGTGCTCCAACAGATGGGCAACATCGTGCTGGACCTGTTCAAGCTGGTTGAGACGCAGGTCGGGGTCCGGGATCGTGAAAATATCCCCGGTTTTGGGATGCTCGTAGATAAAAATGCGTTGCCCCGCTTTCTGGAATTGCTCTTTGACCTTGAGCAGCCGCTTGCGTTCGAGCATGACGGCCAGAATAAAAGCGGCGGCGGCGTAACGGGGCTCGTTTAATTCGGTCAGTTTGCGAAGGAGGGTTTCGGCGGTTTCCTTATGGATGGGATCGGGGGGGGCGGTCGGCGGCGCTTCATAAGTGCCCTGCCAATGGGAGACGAAACCCTTGCGCTCGCTCGCGCCCTGGCTGAACTGGGCTTCCCAGCAGCCGGCGCAGATGTCCTGGCGCAGAAAATCACCGCGCACGTCGAGCAGGATGGTGTGATAAGGCTCCTTGTCCTGAAAGGGCTTCTCACACGCCTGACAGGCGTGCGCGCGGGACTGTATGTTCCATTCGTTCATCGAATGACGCCAGCTTAAGTTTTGAGGCCCAAGTTTCAAGTTTCAAGTTTGACGGACCCGCGCGGGACCGGCATCGTTGGGGCATGGTTTTCCTGCCGGTGGTGGCGCGGGAATTGCGCGTGGCCGCCCGGTGGCGCAGCACCTACTGGGTGCGGTTTGCCGCCGCCTTGGGGGCTTTGCTGCTCGGTTTGTTCCTGATGCTGACCTGCAAAGGGCAGCCCATGCATGAAGTCGGGCAAATTGTTTTTGTCGCGCTGAGTTGGATGACCTTCTTGCTCTGCCTCCTGAGCGGGCTGTGGCTGACCTCGGATTCGATCAGCGAGGAAAAGCGGGAAGGCACTCTGGGCCTGCTGTTTCTGACGGATCTCAAGGGTTATGACGTGGTGCTGGGCAAACTGGCCGCCAACTCGCTCAACGCCCTTTTCGCCGCGCTGGCGGTGGTGCCGGTGCTGGCGCTGACGCTGCTGGCCGGGGGGATCACACCGGGGGAGGTTTTGCGCGTGGCCCTCGCCTTGGGAACGGCCCTCTTGCTTTCCCTGGCCGTGGGCATGCTCGCCTCGGTGGTTTGCCGGGGATCGCGCCAGGCCATGGGCCTGACTTTTCTGGCCTTGTTGGTGATAGCCGCTTTTTTTCCTTTGGCCGGCGCGCTGGCCGGCGAACGCTTCAACAACGCGGTGTGGACTCAATTCTTATATCTCCCCAGCCCGGCCTTTGCGATGGTGTGGACTAACGACTCGCCCTACTCGACCAATCCAAAGTTCTTTTGGATTTCCCTGGCGATTAATTTGGGGTTGAGTCTTTTGTGCCTGGCCCTGGCCTGCCTGCTGACGCCCTCCTCCTGGCAGGCCGATCGGGCGACCCTCAAAGATCGCGGGGCGCGGGCGGCTTTCCGCCGCTTCTGGCTGGGTGGCGGCCGTTGGCGGGCCCGACAGCGCGCCAAGAAACTGGCCATCAACCCTTTTTATTGGTTGCTATGCCGGGAGCGGTGGAAACCGGCCATGCCCTGGGTCGTTTGGGCGGCTGCCGTTTCAATCTGGGCTTGGGGATGGCATGAGAACAAGCGCGCTTGGCTGGAAACCTCAATCTATGTCACCACGGCGCTGCTGGTTTGCCCGATATTCAAAATATGGGTGGCGCTGGAGGCGGGCCGCTGGTTGGGAGCGGAGCGCCGGGCCGGGACGCTGGAATTGCTGATGACGACCCCCTTGACGGTGCGGCAAATCCTGGCGGCGCATTGGCGGGCGTTGGCCCGGCTGCTGGGCGGGCCTATCCTGGCCTGCCTGGGGATGCTGACGGTTTTCATGTTTTTAGATTTATTCAGGGAAAAAGAAGACCCTTTCAAATGGCTGGCCTATATGGTGGTTTGCCTGGCCGACGTGCTGGCGCTGGCCTGGTTGAGCATGTGGCTGAGCCTGCGTTTCGCCAAACCGCATCGCGCCATGCTGGCCGCCATCCTGCTGGTATTGCCGTTGCCGTGGATTCTGTACGGATTACTGATGATGATGATGGCCATCACGACCAACCTCCAGTTTTTCAACGTTTCCCAGGATTTTATCGGGCTATTGATGATCGGCCTCTGGCTGTTTATTTGCCTGGCCATTGACAGCCTGGCCGTGGTTTGGGGTTATAGTCAGCTTATCTCCAAGTTCCGCCAGGTGGCAGTGACCGCCATCGGTCGCCGGCCGGTATTCCAGCCGCCGCGACGTGCCGCCGGCATTCCGCCGGTGGTTGCCGCACCATGAATTTCCCGGCCATCGCTTTCCGCGAATTGCGCGCGCGGGCGCGCCACTGGGCAACCTACCGCAACCGCGCCGCCGCCGGCGTGGTGGCGGTGGCGGTAGTCGTGGCGATGCTCATCATCGGGGAGCTGTTTTCCGCCATGAAAACCATGGGCGGCGTGATGTTTGCCATCCTCACCTGGCTGGCCATGAGCTACTGCCTATTCCAAGGGCTTGGCAGCACGGTGGATTGCCTCAGCGCCGAAAAACGCGAAGGCACCCTGGGCCTTCTGTTCCTGACGGATTTAAGCGGTTTCGACGTGGTCGCCGGCAAGCTGGTGGCGCGATCGCTCAATGCGTTTTACGGGTTGTTGGCGGCTTTCCCGGCGCTGGCGATGCCCTTCATCCTCGGCGGCATCACGGGCGGGGAATTTTGGCGGACGTTGCTCGCCTTGTTGAACGCGCTATTTTTCTCGCTGGCGGTCGGTTTGCTGGTTTCCGCCTTGGGTCGGGACGAAAAGCGGGTATGGGGCGCCGGTTTGGGCCTACTGGCGGTTTTGGTGGCTGGCTTGCCGGTGGCGGAACTGGCGCTGGCCGGCGGTGATCCCCAGCGGATTTCACCACTCCTTTCGCTGGCCAGCCCGTTGCAGGCTTTTCTTTCCTCCCGCGACGAGGTTTACAGTCTTCACCCGGGCCAATACTGGTCCGCTCTGGGTTTTGCGCACTTGTCAGGCTGGCTATTTCTGGTTTCGGCCGGGATTTTTACGAGTCTCTATTGGCGGGAAACCGCCGCCGGCGGCGGTCCCGCGTGGCTGGAGTGGTTGGGGCGTCTCAAGAGACGGCCCCCCCATCGGCCCAAAGGCAATGCCGCCAAGTGGCGACGAACCAACGCCCCGGTGTTTTGGCTCCTGACCAATGACGCCCTGCAAAATCAAATGGCCTGGCTGTTTTTCATTGTGGGCGGGGCGCTGGTGCTCACCTTTTCCAGCGTTGGGCTGAAAATGGCGCCGGTGGCCTGGACAGCGGTTGGCCTTTTCTGGGTGCTGCATTGGTGTTTGCGAATCTGGCTGGCGGCCCAGGCCTGCCATGCCACCGCTTCGCTAGCCGCCAGCGGCCTGATGGAATTGCTGCTGGCGGCCCCGCTTCCGCCCGCCGCGCTGGCCAATGCCCTGATTAAATCGCAGCAAAGCCTTTTTCTCCGGCCACTGCTGGCGCTGGCCTTCTGGGAATTCATTGGCTTGAGCGCCTATGCCTGGGTTGTTTCTTCCGAGAATGGCCTCATTTTTGCCTTCATCATCTGGGCGATCTGTTTGGCGATTCTCTACGTGGATTTGCTGGCCGTGACTTATGTTGGCCTGTGGTATGGCCTCTCCCGCCGCTCCACCGCCCAAGCCGTGCGGCAAACCGTTATGCATGTCCTGATCCTGCCGTTGCTGGGGCTGGTGCTGCTGCCGATGATGCTGTTCTTTTGCGGTCTGGGATTGCCCGTCTTTTTCTTGGGCAAATCCTTGATTTTCATCAGTGTCACCCGAGACAAGTTGCTGTTTAAGTTTCGGGAAGTGGCATCGCAACCATTTGCCTCAGAGGATATTCCGCCTTGGTATTGGCCGTTTGGACGTTCCCGAAAGCAGGTGATTCCACCCCCCTTGCTGCCCCCGTTAACCCATTAGGTTCCAGAAAACTGGCTAAGAAAATTACCCAGGTTCCTCATGGTTTTCGGCGGAATCCCATTATTAACCGTCGAAGAAAATTTTTTCAAGAAACCGCTTGACAGGTTGGCCAGCACGGGCGTAATTACAGTGTAAATACAAAGCATGGATAATTGAGATACAGAGGCGAGAATGGACTTTGATTGGGCCAACATTGGGTTTGCGATGGATAAGTCGCTAAGCCAACGAGAGATCGAGGAGTCATTTGAAGACCCCTTTGCCATCAAGCTGTTGCCGGATACGCCCCGCTTTGCCGCCCAATCGCGGTATTTTAACTTGGGTCTTTCTGTTGCCGGGCAGGGAATTTTCAGTGTCTATCGCACGAATGGGAAGATGACGCGGGTGATTTACGCGCGGCCCTTTACGCCGGAAGAAAAGTTTTTTTACGATAAAAAGATGAATCAGACGCTGGCGCCCTGAGCGCCGCTGACGCCATGAATACAATCACCAGTTGGGAAGAAGTGCCGCTGTTCGACAACGAGTCGGCGGAGGCGGCCTACTGGGCGGAGAACCGGGTGGATTTGCGCCTGATGGAGACGGCGGTCGCCGCCAGCAGCGAATTGTCGGATTCGGTGACCATCACCTTGCGCATGGACCCGCGGATGCTCTCGCGCATCAAGCGCGTGGCGCGCTCCCGCTATTTGAATTATCAAAGCATGATCAAGCAATGGCTGAGCGAACGGATGGAGCTGGAATTGCGGGACCGGGTCGGTGACCATGCCAACGGGCTGCGGATGGGGCGGGGCGGGGCCTAAGAAATTAAGAATTAAGAATTAGGAATGAAGGATTTGGGAATTATGCGAACGACGCGGCACGCGGGGACAAGGAAGCGCGGTTTTACGCTGATCGAGATGCTGATGGTGATCTTCATCATCGCGCTGGTGGCCGGCATGGTGATCGGCGTTTTTGCGCTGGCCGGCGACAACGCCAAGCGCAAGCGCGTGGAAGCGCAACTCAAGCAACTGGAAGTGGCCATCGAGCGGTATCATTCGAAACACGGAGTTTATCCGCCGGACAATCCCGCCAATCCCAACATCAACCAGTTGTTCTATGAATTAACCGGCGTGGTCGTTAGTTCCGACGGCAGCACCTTCACGGATTACGAGGGGAACACCTTTAACCCGTCGGTGTTCGGGGTGGGCGGGATTGTGCATTCCGACACCAAGCGCCCCAAGAATTTCCTGGGCGACCAGGTGAAGACGGTTGACATCGGGGGGGCGCGGATGCTTTCCGTGCCGGTGGATTGGCCGGAAGGATTCCCCAATCCGCCCATTCCCGCCAAACCGACCGTCAATGTTTGGCGTTACAATTCGAGCAATCCCCGGCACAATAAAAACTCCTACGACCTGTGGGCCGAAGTGGTGCTGGGCGGAAAATTGGTGACCATCGCGAATTGGAACCGGGCAAATTAACAAAACTATGCAAACTCAAACAAACAACGAGCGGACGGCGCGAAGCGGATTCACGCTGGTGGAAATGCTGACGGTGGTCGCAATCATTGCGATCCTGGCGGGATTGATCTTGTCGGCGGTGACGAATGCCAAGAAAGAGGCGATGAAACGGATCGCCCAAAGCGAAATGGCCAACCTTAAAGGGGCCATCATCAAATACGAGGCGGACTACAGTATTTACCCCACGACTGTTACCAATGGAAACAACGATGTGACCTTTGGCACGGCGCACATCACCGGAGTCACCTACACCGGACCCGCCAAGGAGAATTCAGATGTGCTGGACATCCTGCGCAACGTGGATCCCGCGACCCACAAAGGGCCCAACGGCCACCCGCGCAACCCGCGGCATGTGGTTTATATCGAGCCGAAGCCGGCTATCAGCACCGATTCGCCCGGAGTGGATGTCAATGGCGTTTACCGGGACCCCTGGGGCAGCCCTTATATCATTTCCCTGGACACCAGCTTTAACGACATCGCCGAGGACCCGGTCTATAACCCCGGCAGCGATATTAAATCGTCGGTGCTGATCTGGTCGCTGGGGCCGGACAAGCGGGCCAATGGCGACAAATCGCACGGCGACAACAAGGACAACGTGCTGGGTTGGAGGTAAGCGCCAGCCTCCATTGGTGGGAATCATAAAATGAAACCGCCCAAACATAAAGCAGGGTTCACCCTGATCGAGATGCTGGTGGTGATGGCCATCATCGGCCTGTTGAGTTTCCTGGCCTTGCCCGCCATCAAGAACATCACCAAGTCCGACGCCATGGGCGCGGCCAACCGACAGTTGTTGGACGACATCGCCTACGCCCGGCGGGCCGCCATTCGCAATCGGACGACGGTTTACATGGTGTTTTTGCCGCACAATTACCATGCGCTGGCGGGCTCTTTCACCGGCGCCGACCTCGACCAGGCCACCGATCTCCTCGCCTTGCAGTATCACGGCTACCGGATGTTCGCCTGGCGGCGGGTGGGCGAGCAGCCGGGCCAAAGCAGCCCCACCTACCTAACGGATTGGCGGGCTTTGCCGGAAGGGGTCTTCATTCCGCAATGGAAATACACCACTGGCTACGGCAGCGTCAGCAACTTTGCCATCGCGATGCTGCCATTTCCCGATGCCGGCAGCGCGCAACAGATGGCTTTGCCCTATATCGCTTTTGATTATTTGGGTCAGTTGACACGGTTCGACCCGCAGGGCCGGCCTTTGCAGGTGAAGGTGGACGAAATCATCCCGCTGGCGCGGGGGGCATTGCTGGTGCCGACGGACGACGCCACCAAAAAGCCCCTGTGGCAGGCGCCGGAGGTGGTCGAGAATCCTCCGGACAACTCGAAGAACAATTTTAATCACATCCGCGTGGACTGGCTGACCGGCCGCGCGAAGGTGGAAAGGCCGGAGATTCCATGAGACCACTTGCGAATAAAAACGCGGCAACGTTTTTTCAAGGCGCCGGCGAAGTGGGTTTCCCTCTCCCCAAGGGAGAGGGACCAAGGGTGAGGGGAAAAGAGAACAGCGGATGGAAATGGTCATCCGCTAGTCAACTGAGTTGGCGCAAACGACAGCGCCAGCGCGGTTTTACCATGGTGGAGATCGCGATTTGCCTGGCGATCATCGGCATTGCCCTGGTGGCCATCATTGGGGTGCTGCCCACCGGCATGAGGGCCGGCCAAGATAACCGCGAGGAAACCATTATTGACCAGGACGCCCGTTACTTTATGCAGGCGATCCGCCAGGGCGTGCCCGGCGTGAACAACCTGGAGGGGTTTGTGGATTCGATTGAAGGGAACAACGGCCCCTTTACGGCGAAGGAGGTCATCGGCAAATTAAGCGCCCCCGGAAACAAGCAGGCGGTTGTTCGGGCCATCTCCGGGCCGGTGGCGGAAAAGGCGGCGGCCAGCCGCCCGGTGGCTTTCCGGTATCTGCTTTCAGTGAATGTGCAACCTTTCAGCGGCCCGACGACACCGCATCAGAATGAACTGCAAACCTACTTGCACGAAGTGCGGCTGCGCTTCGAGTGGCCGCTGCGGCCCGATGGCACGCCGGGCAACCAGCCGGGCACCGGCAGCCCGAAAATATATCGGACGTTAATCAGCGGGCGGCTGGAGCAGGACACCACCGACAACACCCTTTACTTTTTCCGGCCATGAAATTAAGCGCAACCACGCGAATGACCTCGACCGACGGACTCGAATACGCTAACGAGTTCAATCGCCGCCGGAGCGGTTTCCCTCTCCCCAAGGGAGAGGGACCAAGGGTGAGGGGAAAGGAGACTTCCAAATTGAGCGGCGTCCCCAAAACCGAAATGAATCTAATGACGGCCTTGGAGCAAGCCGGGCGGCAGGGTAGTTCGGAAGCGCCGTTCCCCCTCACCCCCTGCCTGCGCCGCGGGCGCGGCAGGCAGGCGACCCTCTCCCTAAGGGAGAGGGAGACCCGTTTGGCGGTTTTGGGAGCAAATGCGAGCCCCTTTGTTTTTGGAAGCAAATCTTCCAAGGAAAAAGGTTTTTCGCTGGTGGAAATGATTGTGGCGGTGGGGGTGCTGGCGATGATTATCGTCGGGCTGCTGGCGATGTTCAGCCAGACCTCGCGCACCTTGCGCGCCAGTAACAACCAAACCGACGTGCTGGAAACCGGCCGGGTGTTGACGGAAATGCTGGTCCGCGAAATGCAACAGGCCAACGCCGCCGGTTTGACGAACAGCATGAATTTCTACGCCACCCGCATCACGGGCGCCAACCCGCTAAGCCAACAGTTGCCGGGCGGCGGCACTTGGAACAGCGACCTCGAAGCGGTGTATTTCCTGGTGCCGATGAACACTGAGTGGCAGGCCATTGGTTATTTTATTGACCCGGCCAACACCGGCGTGGGCACCCTCTACCGTTACTTTAACAAGGGCGGGTTGGAAGCGGTGCCGGGATTCTTCGCCGATTTTACCAACCAGGTGGCTTCATTGCCAAACAGCCCTCGGATGCGGCGGGTGGCCGAAGGGGTGGTGCATATGGAGGTGCATGTCTATGACACCAACGGCGTGCGGCCCACCGTCAGCAGTCCGACCATGGTGGTGGACAACAACGTGGCGGCTTATTTTGAGCGGACGCTGCCGGCCTTCGTGGAAGTGGAAATGGGCGTGCTCGAACCCTACATCGTCGAGCAGATGCGCGGCATGACGCCGGCCAACGCCCGGATCTATCTCGAGAACGAACGACGCACCGCGCGGGTGCATCTGTTCCGGCAACGAATTCCAATTCAATCGGCATTAGCGCAATGAACCTGAACCTGGCAACAAAACTGGGCCGGCATATCACCGGGAGGATGGGCTTGCCCCCGGCCGCCCGACGCGGGGTGGCTCTCGTGATCACTTTGATCATGCTTTCCATCATCACGTTCCTGGCGGTCACCTTTTTGCTGGTGGCGCGGCGGGAGCGGTCGCAGGTGACCTCGGCGGCGAGCCTGACCACCGCCGAAGTGGCGGCCAACACGGGACAGCAGCGGGCCTTGGGTGAGCTGCTGGCCAGGATAGCTCAAGCCAACGACCTGCGTAAAATGGACACGTTGGTCAGCACCAATGTGGACATTGACACCAATGCCTTCCTAAATCTCCGCCTTGATCCCCGTCCGCCCGTTTTCCGGCGAAACGCCGCCGGCGTGCTTGATTTTCCGTTTTACCTGGACCTGAACCGGAACGGCGTTTTCGATCCGAGCCGGGAGGAAGTCATCGGCGATCCGGAATGGATCGGGGAAATGAACCGCATCGGCGCCAGCCACACCAACGATGCCAGGTTCCTTTACCGCTACGCTTACGCGGTATTTCCCGTGGGCAAGATGCTGGACTTGAACCGCCTCCACAATCAGGCCAAGAAACTGGGACCAACCAGCGAAGGCTTTTACCGCAACCAAGGGGTAGGCTCGGCGGAGCTCAACCTCGCTGCTTTCTTGCATGATTTGAACACCAATGTTTGGTCTTCCTATTCGTTTGACCAAAACCTCGGCGCCGCCAGCCAGGGCGTGGCTTTCGAGGATGCCCTGGCGATTACCCGTTACCGGGTGAACAACGATTACACAATAGGCCAAAAGACCGCCAACGATCTCTTCGGGCCGACGGCCAATCTGCTGACGCTGGATCGCTTCGACGGCTATGCGAACGGGCCGCCGCAAACCGGCGGGAACCGCTTTCAAATCATCAACCTGGACAACCAGGGATTTGGCGGCGACAACCCCGGCGAGAGCTGGCCGTTTGCGCCCACCACTAACAAATACTTTACCCCCTTTGAGCTGTTTGACACCAACAAGACCTCGATTGGCTTCGTCAATCGGCTGAAAGCGGCGGGCACGTCGGCGGACACCAATGAAGCGGTCACTTTCTACAAACTAATTTCCCAACTGGGCACGGACACGTTGCCGGTCAGCGACACTAATTTGATCAACATCAACTATGACAACATTTATACCAACCTCGAGAGCCTGACGACGTGGGACGCGACCACGTTTTTCATGACGGTGGCCGAGCGTCTGTTCCTGGAGCGTTCCAATGATTTCAACCTCATCAGTGTGACCAACATCCAGATTTATCCGCAAAACCAATACCGGCAGGAGGTCCATCAGTTATTGCAAATGGTGGCCAACATTTACGACTCGGCGCGCAATGATGTGGGGCTTTATCCGGACTACCCGACGGTTTTCCGTCCGGTGTTCAGCAATTACAACAGCGGCACGGAGATTTACATCATCGGCTACGAGGAGGAGCCCGGCACGGCGGTTTTGAACGCCACCAACCGCGACTTGCGGGTCAGCACGGACCGGCAGGCGCTCATGCCCTACGACATGGTGTGGGGCATCCCATTGATCATTGGCGCGCGCAAGGGTTATCCAAATTTCAACGAGTTTTCACTGCAAACTTACATCCAGGTCACGCGCAAGCTCGAGTTCCGGCGCGCCACGACCAACTCGCCGGTCAACGAGACCAACATGATGTGGGTGCTGGGCATCTCGAACGTGTTTGGGGTCGAGGCTTGGAATTCCTATACGCAATCCTTCCCCCGCCCCTTGACCCTCGAAATTGACAACCGGATGACGATGGTGCTGACCAACGAAACGGGCTATCAATTCGTGAAAATTGTTCAATCCACCGTCCCGCCCACCAATATCCCGCCGGGCGGCTGGTATGCCGGGCAAATGCTGATTCCCGTCAAGGAGAACGTCCTGTTTTTCACCAACTCGGCCTATTTCTCCCTCCCCACGCCGCGCTTCGTGCCGGTGGTACCGAACCTGGGCTTTGACCGTTTCGCCGGCTTTCCCACGCCGCAATGGGGCTTCTCGGTCTTCAACAAACTGCGTTACGTGCTGGTGGACACCAGCACCAACCGAATTGTGGATTACGTGAATCTGGACGGTTTTGATTCGGCGGTGGACATCACCAAGGAATTGATTGCCGACAACAGTTTTGTCGGGGAGCCCTCCGCCATTGGCCGGATGTGGGAAACCAACCGGGTGGGCGGCGGAACGGTGATGGCCCCAACCGAAGGCATCATCAGCCAAATCCAGGTCTCCCTGGGCAATCAAAGCCTGGGGGCGGGCGATTGGCGAAGTTGGAACGACCAGACCGCGCAGGGTCTGGACAAGGACAAAGGCATTGACGGATTCCGGCTTTTCTTCGGCCTGACGCCGCTGCGTTTCCAGAGAAGTCAACTGCCGACCCCGGGGCTGGTGCAGCAAGCGCCGTTCTCGCCCACCCGCAAGCTCTATGTTTATACCACCTGGCAAGTCAACGACCCGTTGGTGCATTACCGGATTGAGGACCTGCTCGACGCGCGCGGACCGACCAATCTCATACAAGTCGTCAAGCCGCCTTACCTGGTCCCCACCAACTCCAACCTCGGGAAAATGAACGACCGCTACAAGCCGTGGGGGGGCAATCCGCGCAAAGACCCGACCATGGATCAGACGGCTTTCAATCGGACCCTCAAGGACCCGCTGGTGCGGAAATCAGACGATTGGGATTTTCCGCACACCAAGTATCCCAATATCGGCTGGCTGGGGCGGGTCCATCGCGGCACGCCGTGGCAGACCATTTATCTGAAATCGGAGGCCCCGGACGAAGACCAGTGGGTGCGTTGGGCGGGCGGACGCCTTTCCAATCCCACCAATGATTGGCGGTTGGTGGACATCTTTACGGCCGCCCTGCATCCTGAAACCACGCGCGGGCTAATGCCGATCAACCAGACGAATTTGGCCGCCTGGTCGGCCACTTTGTCCGGCATTTTGGTGGCCTCCAACAGCCTGCCGGATGATGCCTTGAGCACGAACAGTCCGCCGGTGGTGGACGACTTGGCCATCGAACCGAATTCGCCACAACTGTATATATTGTGGGACGCGATCAATCGCAGCCGGGACAGCCGTCCGAACAATCGGTTTGGACGGATCAGTGATCTGTTGACCATCCCGGAACTTACGGTGAATTCACCGTTCCTGAACCTGCAATCTCCGATTCAGCAGCATCGGGGGATTAGCGACGCGGCACTGGAGCGCATTCCCGAGCGGCTGCTGTCGCTGCTGCGACTGGAGGATTCGCGCTACGTGATTTACGCTTGGGGCCAGTCGCTGCGGCCCGCGCCCAATTCCATTCAGGTTGGTTATGCGCCCAATGATCCACGATATCGGTATTGCACCAACTATGTGATCACCGGCGAGGTGGTGACGCGCACCGTGGTGCGGATCGAGGATACCTCGACCACGCCCGGCCAGGTGCGGCCCCGGGCGATCATTGAAAGCTTTAACCTGCTGCCGCCGGATTGAGAGATGTTGGGGAAATCTCCATATTTTGTTCGTATTGAAAAAAGCTCTGGAAGAGCGAGGGGTGCGGTTTGCCAAGACGTTGGCGAAGGTGGTTTCATTAACACCTCGCTTCAGCGAGGTGTGGCGACTGTTTGCGGACAACTTAACCGTTTTAACGGTTTCCCCACGGTGCGGAAAACTGTTAAAACAGTTGCGCCACACCTCGCCGCAAATGCCACCTTGCTAAAGCAAGGTGTTAATGAGATCGGCACTTCGGATGGCCGGCACAGGTATAACGTCTGCAGAGTGTCGCGGGGTGTTAAGGAGATTCACAGTCGCCTTGGTAAGGCAGAGGTAAAAGAGCGCTATCACACCAATAGTGAGGCAACAACTGTTAAAAAATTTACGTTAAATTGATTATGAACCGCAAATTTCGCATTTGTTTGTTGGCCGGCCTGGCTTTGCTGCCAGCGCTGTGGCTGGGTTGGAAAGGAGGCGGGCCAGAACCGGCAACCGCGCCGCCACCCGGCGTCCGGTCGCTCATAGAAGCAAAGGCGCCCCTCTTGCCCGAAGACGGCATGTTGGCGGTGGCGGCGACCACGAAAAACGCCAGCGCGCAATCGCGGGCGGCAGCAGCGCCGCGCGACCCGCGCTATCCGCACCGTTTGTCCAACACCGCCCTCCCGCTGTCGCAACTGATGCGCAGCGACCACGCCGTTTTACTGCGCAACGCCCTGATAGACACCGCGGGCGCGGGCGCGCCCCCAATACCGGCGCATTTGCGCGCCGCAAAGGAACCGGGCGCCTACATCGCGCAGGCGCGGGGTGTCATCAACGAGACCTTCCGGGACGCTTTAACGAAGGCCGGCGCGGCAGTGGTGGCTTATATTCCCAACAACGCTTATTTGGTCACCGCTTCGGCGGAGTCCGCGTCCCGCCTTGAAACTCATCCCGAGATTCAAGCGATGCTGCCTTTTGAGCCTTATTACAAACTGGAAGATTCCTTGCTGGCTTTGGCGGTGGAGCAAAAGCCCCTGCCCGCCGGCAGTTTGCTGAACGTGGTGCTTTTTCCCGGCGCGCGCGAAAAAGGCGCGGAGTCGCTGAGGTCCTTGGGGGCTGAAATCCTTCGGGAGCAGCCCACTCCATTCGGACCGGAATTGACGGTTCGCAGCGCGCCGGACAGCCTCGCCGCGCTGGCGCGGATGCCCGAGGTGCAATCGGTGGAACCGGCGCGGGAGCGGCAACCGGCCAATGACCTGGCGCGGGTGACAGTGGGCGTTTCGCCGGATTCGGTCGCCGCCGCCCCCGCCGGGAATTACCAGGGCCTGACCGGCGCGGGGGTGCTGGTGAATGTGAATGATTCGGGCGTGGACAGCAGTCATCCGGACCTGAGCGGCCGGGTGACGGGGGTCACCACGGATGTGAATGGGCACGGCACGCATGTGGCCGGCTCGATTGCGGGCAACGGCGCCATGTCCGGCACGGTCACTTACGCCCCCGGCTCGACCAACGGCGCCAACTTCCGCGGTATAGCCCCGGGCGCGCAAATTTTTTCGCAGTCCGCCTTTCGGAATTACATCAGCGACGCGGCGATGCAGGAAAACGCCGCCCGGACCAATGCGCTGATATCGAACAACAGTTGGATTTACCCGCTGGCCTACGGCTATACCTTTGCCTCCGCCAGTTTTGACGCGGCGGTGCGGGACGGACTCCCGACCGAGGCCGGGAATCAATCCATGCTCTATGTGTTTTGCGCGGGCAACGATGGGGGCGGCAACCAGAGCGGCCAGGGCGGCAGTCCTTCGACCATCCTGGCGCCTGCGACCGCGAAAAACGTCATTACGGTCGGCTCGCTTGAACAGTTGCGCGGCATCACCAACGATGTGGCCATCAATGAGCGGACCAATAAAATCTGGCTGGGCGACACCGACAGCGCCTATGAGGTTTCCGGCGTTTCGAGCCGCGGCAATGTTTCGCCCGGACAGGAGGGGGTTTACGGGCGGTTCAAGCCGGACGTCGTGGCGCCCGGCGAATGGGTGGTATCCTGCCGGGCCAGCGGCTGGGACACCCCGACCAACGCCACCGGTTCCTCGGTCAGTGTCATTCCTTTTGTGACCATCCCTCCGGGCGCCACCAATGTTTATTCCATCTATGTGATGGACGACGATGATCGGCTCGGGATCAGCCTGGTGCCCAACCAGGCGACCGTGGCGCCGATGCCCGCCCTGCCCATTTTCGTCAACCAGGGCACCAACCCCACCGCCGCGGATTTCAAAGGCGCGGGCTCGGTGGTGGTGGATGTGAGCGGCGGCGCCGACACTTGGTATTACGCCATCGGCAATCCCGGCAATCAGCCGGTGAACTTTGATATTCAGATCACCGTCAGCCGGGGGATTGACCTGGGCACGATGCTCCTCGAACTGAAAAAGTTGAATGACGCCCTGGGCAATTACTACCGGTTCGAGTCGGGCACCAGCATGTCGGCGGCGTTTGTTTCCGGGCTGCTGGCGCTGATGCACGAGCATTTCCTCAAACTGGGGCGCACCAACAGCCCGGCCCTGATGAAGGCGCTGCTGATTAACGGCGCCCGCTCGTTGCCGGACTACGATCTGCACACCCAAAGCACGATCAATTACCAAGGCTGGGGGCTGGCCAACATCAGCAACACCATCCCGCCGGACCTCAACGGCGTCTTTGACCAGGACCCGGCCAATGTCCTGGCGACGGGCGACAGCCGCACCAAAACCGTGACGCTCTCCCCGGCGGCGCAGTCCCAGCCGCTGCGCATAACCCTGGTTTGGACCGATCCGCCGGGCAACCCGGCGGCCGGCATGAAACTCGTGAACGACCTGGACCTGATTGTTACCAATTTGGCGAATGGCCAGGTTTATTTCGGCAATAATTTCGAGCAAGGCGGCGATTTCACCCTGCCTTATCAGGCGCCCACCAACAGCGGCGGCACCAACCCGGTGGTGGCAGCCGCCGCCCCGCCCAACGATATCGTGAACAACGTGGAAAATGTTTATATCCAGGAACCCTTGGGCGGGCCTTTCGTGGTGACCGTCAAGGCGCGGCGGGTGAACGTGAACGCGCTGCCGGCCAACACCAACTCCATCGGGCAGGATTACGCGCTGGTTATCTCGAGCGGCAACAACACCAACGCGGGGGCGTTCTCGGTAATAGACGGGACCCCCGCAACGGATGCCTCGCCCATTGTCACGCCCATCGCCAGCGGGCAGGCCCTCCTCAAGCAGCGCGTGGGGGCGAACCCGGCGCTGCTGGGCGACACCAATGGCCTCGCCAACCAGTGGAACTTTTACGTTTTCACCAACTCCGCGTCGGGCACAAATGTGGCCTTTGTGACCTTCATACCGCCCAATCTTTCCCGGCCGCGCCTGGTGGAGGCGGACATTGACCTTTACGTTTCGACGGACTCTTCGTTGACCAACCTGAACCCGGCCGCGCTGGCCGCCGCCGACAAGTCACTGAAACGCGGCGGCACCGAGGCCATTACTTACACCAACGCGTCCGCCGGCCAGGTCTATTACATCGGGGTCAAATCCGAGGACCAACAAGGGGCGGAATTCGGCTTCTTCGCCTCCTCGGGCAATAACCCGTTCAGCGAACGGGACGAGGAGGGCAACCTGATTCTGCACGGCTTGAGCGTGAATGTGGAAGTGCCGGACGGCATGCCGGACGAACCGCAAGGGGCGATGGTGCTGGCGATTGCCTCGGAGCCGATCACGATTCGGCGGGTGCTGGTGACCAACATTGTGACGCATGAAAACCTGGGCGATTTGCTGGGCAACCTCAGCCACACCGACGGCGAAAGCGGCGAGGAGAAATTTGCGGTGTTGAACAACCACACCTTTGGCGATGCCGGCGTGCCGCCGTCGCCGGTCACTTACACCTTTGTCTATGACGACAGCAGCGAGGGCGACATAGACGGCAGCCAGCCCACCTCGGGCCCGGGCAGTTTGCAGGACTTTGTGGGAGACGAGGGCCAGGGGGTGTGGATGCTCAACATGGTGGACAACGCGTTGCACCATACCGGCAAGGTGGACAGCCTGACCATCCGCCTGGAGCCGGTGCAGGAGACCAACCAGGTTAACAACTGGAATTACTACGACTTTTATGTGCAGCCTTATTCCTGGTACACTTTGCCGGTGCGGGTGCCGGTGGGGGTGACCAACTTGTTGATTGATGTCTCCATTACCGAAGGCGACGCGCCGGTGCAGCTCTACGTGCGGCGCGGCGCCCTGCCGAACGCCACCGACTTTGACCAGCAGGCCACCATCACTCCCCCGGGGGGGCAGATGGAACTAAGCATTTACGATTCGCCGCCCTTGAGCCCGGGCCAGTATTTTATTCGGGTCTATAATCCGAACAACACCCGCGTGCGCATTCGGCTGGGGGTATTTATGGGTCAAAACCAAAACGCGACGCCGTTTGTGACGTTTCTCCCCACCGGCTCGATCAACCTGCCGGATGACGCCGTGACGAATTCGGCAATCTATGTGCCGGTGGACTTGGAGGTGGCCGACTTGATGGTGGACGTTCGCATTGATCATGCGCGCGCGGCCGACTTGGTGCTGCACCTGGTCAGTCCGGCGGGCACCCGGATCATGCTGGCGGAGAACCGCGGCGGGCCGACCGCCACGAATTATGGGTCCGGCTATTTGACGACGAACTATCTGGGCGCGGTGCAATCCGGATCCGGTCCGATCGCCTACACCAATACCATCGTGACGACGCAGGGCATCGGCACTTTGCGGCTGGATTACAATTTTTTCACCATCCCCGATGATCTGCGCGTCTATTACGGCGGCAGCCTAATCTATCAATCCGGCTTCATCAATGGAACCGGCACGATTTTTGTGGATTTTGGCCCGGGCACCGACACCAACCTGGTGATCATCATGAACGAGGTCAACGGCAACATCGGCACCGTTTGGAACTATACGCCGACGCTCATGGACGGCCGCTATTATTACGTCTCTTTCACCGAAAACACCAACCTGACCCAAACGCCGATCAAGTTCCAGCCACCGCAGTTTGACGCGGCCCAGATCACCGGGACCAATGGAGTTCCGCTCACCAACCGCCTCTTTGTGCTGCCGGAGGAAAGCATGAATCAATTGATGGGCCAGAACGCGCAGGGTCTGTGGCGGCTGGAAATCTGGGACAACCTGGCCGGCAACCCCTTGCCGCAGCCGGAATTGGTGCATTGGCAATTGAACATCGCCTTTATTAACACCAACGCCTCCGCCAACGTTCTCACCAATGGAGTGGCGGTGACCAACACGATTGCCCCCAATCAAACTATTTATTTCACGGTGGACGTGCCAGCCTCGGCGCATTATGCCACCAATATTCTCGACGTCCTTGGGGGGGGCGGCACGCTGGACCTGCTGTTCAACCAGATTGGGGTGCCGGATGACAACACGCCGGGGACCGTGCCGCTGCTGACCGGCAGCTCAGGCGGGACGGCGGTGTTGGGACCGGCCACCAGCCCCGCACTGATCCCGGGCTTGCGCTATTACCTGGGGGTGCGCAATGATTCCGGCAGCACCAATACCTTCACCTTGCGGGTGGACTTTGACATCCCGGTTTTGTCGCCCAACGGCGTGCCGGCCACCCAGACCATCAGCCCCAGTTCCATGGCCTATTACGAAGTCAACATCCCGTCCGGGGCGAATTCCGTCACCTTTGAACTGATTGGCCTCAATGGCAACGTGGATTTGTATGCTTCCCGGGCGCCGGCGGTGCCCACGACCACCAGCAGCCAGTTCAGTTCGGTGAACAACGGCACGCAGGACGAGAAGATCGAAGTTTCGGGCGCGGTGTCCGGCAAGTGGACCTTGGGCGTCTATAACAACGCCACTTCCAATGTGACCTTCCAAGTGAAGGTGTCCTACGCCACCGGCGCCGGCAGCGGCAGCCTATACGCGCTGGGCTTCAGCGCCCAGCCCAAAGTGGCGGCGGCGAGCGTCATCCTGAATTATGTGTCCACAGCCGGCTGGCCTTACCTGCTGGAAAGCTCCACCAACCTGGTGGATTGGGAACCGGCGGCCAACGTGCTCAGCCGGCGGGCGTTCATTCCGGCCAATAGTCCGCGCGGCGCGCAACCGCCATACTATTGGAACGAAATTCATCTGCAAGAGAATCCCGCCGCTCCGGGTTCGCAGACCCGCTTTTATCGGCTGAAACCGGTCAACTAGAACGCCGGGCCAGTCGCTTGGCGCGCCTGGTTTTTCGGTTTGAAAGAAACTGGGGCGGCATCGGGCGCTCAGCCGGGCTGCTGCGGTGCCGGATAACCGGTGCCAGAACACGACGGGCGAATCATTATTGTTATAGTCTCCGGGATGCAATGCACAGTTTGTCGCCGTGCGCGAGGTTCTCCCTCTCCCCCCCCTTGGGGGGAGAGGGCAGAGTGAGGGGGGGCGTGTCGTTAATCCCAAGCACTCATGAGTAAATTCATGGACCACCAAGTTTGGCCAAGGGCCGCCGCGGGCATCAGGAAAACCGGGCTGGCGGCTGGTGTTTTTTGCTTGGTGGCGCTGGCCCTGGCCGGTCAGGAACCCGCATCCGGGACATTGCCCGGAACGCCGCCGTTGACCTTAGCCGGCGACTTGGCCTCCAATCTGGTTGCGGGCACGGATCGTTTTCTGTCGCGCAAACTGGCGGAATCGGTTGCGGAGCGGTCGCGCTGGTGGCGGCGCGATTGCTCCTCGCCCGCCGCCTACGAGCAATCAGTCGCCGCCAACCGGCGGCGGCTGGCGGAAATTCTGGGCTTGCGCGAAACCCGCGCGCCCTTCACCGCCCCGGAAGTCCTGGCGACCACCGCCCAAAACCGGCTGGCCGGCCGGGGCATGGGCTATGAAATTTACGAGGTCCGCTGGCCGGCTTTTGGCGATGCGCATGGCGAGGGCCTGCTGCTGGTGCCCGAGGCGCGCGCTCCGTTGGCGGATGTGTTGGCGCTGCCGGATTGCGAGCAAACGCCCGAGCAATTGGCCGGCCTGGTGGAAGGCGTGCCGCCCGCTTCGCAATTGGCGCGGCGCCTGGCGGAAAGCGGCTGCCGGGTGCTGGCGCCGGCGCTGATCAATCGCAACTTTGGCCCGCACAAGGGCAAAGCCAAAATGTCCGCGCGCGAATTTTTGCATCGTTCCGCCTTCGAACTGGGGCGGCAGTTGGCCGGGTATGAAATCCTGAAAATCCAGGCGGCCACCGACTGGCTGGCGAGGGACGCCGCCGCCGGGGGCCGCATCGGGGTCATTGGTTACGGCGAGGGCGGACTGCTGGCGCTTTACGCCGCGGCGCTTGATCCCCGCCTCAAGGCGGCCTGTGTGAGCGGCTATTTCGGACGGCGCGAAAATGTCTGGCAGGAGCCGCTCGACCGGAATTTTTTTGGGTTGCTCAAGGAATTTGGCGACGCCGAAGTGGCCAGTCTGGTCAGCCCTCGTCCCTTGCTCATCGAGCTTTGCCGCGGGCCGGAAGCGGAATTTTCCGGCGCGGGCGGCGGCGCGCCCGCGCGCTTGGTTTCTCCGCCGCCGGCGGAAGTCCGCCGGGAGGTGGCGCGGGCCAGGGAATTGACGTCGGGCCTGCCCGGCCTGTCGGTTGAGGAAGTCCTATCCGGAGACGGAACCGGTCCCTTTGGCAGCCAGGCCGCGCTGGAACTATTTCTGGCCAGGCTTGCGCCCGGCGCCCGGCTTGCCCCGGAAGGCGAGCCGCCCAGGTATTTCCGCCGCGATTCCGATCCCCGCGAACGCCAGGCGCGTTTGTTTCACGAACTGGACCGCCATAACCAGGCCCTGCTGGCGGAGAGCCCTTATGTCCGCGCCGAGTTCATGAAAAAACTCGACACCGCCAGCGTGAACCAATACGAGGCCGTGGCCGCCGAGTATCGCCGGATTTTTCGCGAGCGCGTCATTGGGTGGTTCGAAGAACCGCTGCTGCCGGCCAACCCGCGCGCGCGGCTGGCGTATGAGCGGGAAAAATGGAACGGCTACGAGGTGGTCCTGGACGTGTATCCGGACGTCATCGCCTATGGCGTGCTGTTGCTGCCGAAGGATCTGGCGCCGGGCGAGCGCCGCCCGGTGGTGGTCTGCCAACATGGTTTGGAGGGACGCCCCGCCGACACCTTTTCCGGCAACCACCCCGCTTATCACGATTTTGCCGCCCAGTTGGCCGAGCGCGGTTTCATTGTGTTTGCCCCGCAAAACCTTTACCTCTTTCGGGACCGCTTTCGGGAGTTGCAACGCAAGGCCAATCCGCTGGGCAAGACGCTTTTCAGCATCATTACCCCGCAACACCAGCAAATCCTTGAATGGCTCAAGGCCCAGCCCTTCGTGGATGGCCGGCGGATCGCGTTCTACGGCCTGAGTTACGGCGGCAAAACCGCCATGCGCGTGCCCGCGTTGCTGACCGACTATTGCCTTTCCATCTGCTCGGCCGATTTCAACGATTGGGTCTGGAAAAACGCCTCCTCGCGCAGCCCCTACAGCTATGTTTGGACGGGCGAATACGAAATTTTTGAATGGGACCTCGGCGGCACTTTCAATTACGCGGAGATGGCGGCGCTGATTGCTCCCCGGCCCTTCATGGTGGAGCGCGGGCATTTTGATGGCGTGGCGCCCGATGAAACCGTCGCTTATGAATTCGCCAAAGTGCGCCGCCTCTATGCCGCCCGGCTCATGCTTCCGGATCGCGTCGCCATCGAATGGTTTCCCGGCCCGCACACCATCAATGGCCGGGGCACTTTCGATTTTCTGCACCGGCATTTGAATTGGCCGGTTCCGGCGGCGGACGCCCAAAAGCAGGAGGGGAATCAGGACCGCCGGCGCAGGTAGCCGCGGCGCTGCCTTTCCGGCAGGCGCTCGATGGCGTAGCGCAGCATGGCGCGCGGCATCGCGGCGGCGTGCGCCTCGAGAAAACCCAAGAGACAGGAAGGCTCGCGTTTTCCGATTTCGCGCAGCATCCAGCCGCAGGCCTTGTGCAAAAGGTCGTGGGGATCATTCAGCAGCAGGCGGCACAATTCGAGGGTGTCGTCGTATTGCCCGGCGCGGATGAAGGCAAAAGTGGCCAGGACCGCCATGCGCCGCCGCCAGAGAGAGGGCGAGGCGGCGAGCTGCCGCAGTTGGGAACGCGGCCGGTCGAGCAGCCAGGCGCCGACAATATGGGGCGCGCTTAAGTCCACCAAGTCCCAGTTGTTGATGCGGCTCGCATGGGCCAGGTAGGCCTGAAAAATTTTTGCTTTTTCCGCCAGCGTTCCCCGCTCGAAGCGCCGCACCAGCAACAACAGCGCCAGGAGGCGTTCCTCATGGAACGGGGACTGGAGCAGGCGGATGATCTCCGCCAGGCGCGGCCGGCCGGCCCGGCGAACCAAGGCGCGGATGGCCGGCACGCGAACTCCCAGAAAAACATCGCCTTCCCCATAGTCGCCCGGGCCGGTTTTGAAAAAACGGCGGAGGACTGCGGCGTGATCGGGCCGAGCGGCGGCGCGCAATTGTCGCCTCAATTCGGCCAGCTCCAGGATGGGCGCCCGCCCTGAAGCCGCGCGCGGCGGCGAATGACCGCTCTTGCGGGTTGCTTTTTCCCGGCTTCGCGGGAGCGCGCTCATTCTTTGAGCACCACGAATTTGCTGGTGCCCTGGCTGTTCAAATTGACCACCACCCCCTTGGCGCGGTCGGCCTTTTTCAGGGCGTCTTGAAATTCGCGGACATTTTTCACCGGCTGATGATCAATCTCGGTGATGACATCGCCGATTTTCAACCCCTTTTCCTCGGCCGGGCTGCCCAGGTCCACATCGGTGACGATCAGCCCGGCGGTTTCCTTGACGCCATGCTTTTTCGCCAGCTCGGGCGTCAGCGTTTGCACCGTCAGCCCCAGCGTCTTTGGGGAGGCGTCCGGCGCCGGGCCGGGCTTGCCTTGGGCCAACTTGTTTTCCTCGTCCGGCCAGGCTTCGGGTTTGACCTTGACCTTGATCAGCCGGTCCTTGCGGAAGACGTCGAGGGTGATCGCTTCGCCGATTTTCTTGGACCGCACCTCGTTGCGAAGCTGCTGGGAGGTGGCCACCGGACGGCCTTCGACCGCGGTGATGATGTCGGAGGGCTTGAGATCGGATTTGGCGGCGGGCCCGTCGGGCACGATCTCCTTGACCACCACCCCATCCTTCACTCCTTTGACCAGGTTGCGGTATTCCGGGTCCTCGCGCAGGGAGGTGATGGCGACGCCGAGCCAACTGCGGGTAAATTTGCCGTGGCGGATGAGCTGGTCGGCCACCTCGCGCGCCAGGTTGGAAGGAATGGCAAAGCCAATGCCGGTGTTGAGGCCGCGAATGAGGGTGTTGATGCCGATGATTTCGCCGTTGATGTTGACCAACGGCCCGCCGCTGTTGCCGGGATTGATGTTGGCGTCGGTTTGAATGAAATCCTGGTCCATCGCCGGATCGGGAATCACGCGCGACCGGCCCTTGGCGCTGACATGGCCCACGGTCAGGCTGTATTCCAGTTCATAGGGAGCGCCAATGGCAATGGCGAACTCGCCCACGCGGGTGGCCGAAGAATCGCCAAAGGGCGCGGCCGGCAGGCCGGTGGCCGCTATTTTCAGCACCGCCAAATCCGATTGGGCGTCCGTTCCGGTGACGGTCGCCTCGTATTCCTTGCCGTCCTGAAACTTGACCTTGACCTTGGCGGCTTCCTCGACGACGTGGAAATTGGTGAGGATATAACCGTCTTCGCGAATCACCACCCCCGAGCCCTGCCCGTCAAAAACCGGCTCCTCGGACTTGCGTTTGGGCCGGGGCGCCTCGAAACGGCGGCGGAATTCGCGCGGCAGCATGTCCCAGAAGGGATGTTCTCCCTCCCCCAGGTTTTCCGGCGCGGTCTTGCGCGCCACTTTGACGACCACCACCGACGGAGAAACCTTGTCGGCCACTTCGATGAACGCCTGGTTAAGCTGGCGCGCCAAGTCCCGAGGCAGGGCCGCCGCGTTTTTCTCCGGCGCCGCCGCCATGACGCCGGCGGCGATGGCCAGTGTCAGCCCCGCCGCCAGGCGGCTCATTCGTTTCATTTTTATTCCTTTCTTGCGCTGGCGGCGGGCCCAAAGGCCGCGCCGACCGGCTTTAGTCTTTGGATGCGGCTCGCGCGAAAATGTTCAAAAAGCGCGCGCGCGGGAAAGGCCGACAAAAGCCGGGCGGGACAAAAATATCTTGCGCCGCCGCATTGACTTGGCGGGGCGCGCCCGATACCCTGCGGCGGTGATTTTTGCGGTAACATGCTGCCGTTAATTGAAAAACTGCTGGTGCTCCAGGACCGCGACCGCCGCTTGAACCGGTTGCGGGAGGAGCTCGCGCACATCCCCGCCGAGCGCCGGCAGTTGGAGGGCCGGACCGCGCAGAACGAAAAAAACCTGGCCGACGCCCGGCAACAAGCGATGCATCTGGAGAGCGAGCGCAAGCGTTTGGAATTGGAGGTGGAGGCCAAAAAAGGGCAGATCGAGAAATACGCGGTGCAGCAGTTTCAAACGCGCAAGAACGAGGAGTTTCGGGCGCTGGGGCACGAGATCGAGACCGCGCGCAAGGAGATATTCGAGATCGAGAACCAGATTCTTGATTTGATGGAGCAAAGCGAGCGCGCGCAAGGCGCCATCAAGAGCGCGAGCAAGGAGTTTGCGGAAAGCAAACAGATGGCTGACGAATTGATCGCGCGTCTCAACGAGCGGGAGCTGAATCTGCGCAAGGAACTGGCCGAGGTGGAAAACAGCCGGGCCGCCCTGGCTGAGGGTGTGGAGGAACAGGCCCTGGCCCGTTATGAGCGCCTGCAAAAGTCCAAGGGGGGCAACGCGATCGTCGGCATCGAGCGGGGCGTCTGCGGCGGCTGCCACATGCGGTTGAGCCGCCAACTGGTGGTGGACTGCCGCGCCGAACAGGCCCTGGTCAACTGCCTGAATTGCGGGCGCCTGCTGTATTACACCGCGGACATGGATGTGGCCGTGGAAGACTGAAAGGTCCGAGCATGAAAACGCCTTTGTTCCTTTTGCTGGCCGCCCTCCTGGGGGCGCTGGTCGCGGGCTGCCGCCAGGAAAACAAAGCGCCGCCGCCGGAAACCATCATTAAAACCGGCGGGCAGGCCATCACGAACCTGGGGGTCGTTTTTCTCATCCCGGTCGAATCGGAGAGCGGTTACAGCCAGTCCGGATGGGGTTTCACCTATGAAGGCCCCTCCCTGCGCGCCACCTTCCGCCGCCGGCATCTGTATGTGGACGCGGTGCATTATGGGGTCCTGAAAGAGGGCGATGTCGTCAACCTCCTCAACAAGGGCAAGGTTTATATCAACGACGCCCCCGCCAAGCCGGCCGGCCCCAGCGACATCGAGTTTTAGCTTCAGCCGGAGCTAGGCCAGCGCCTGGCCGCGCACGGTTTCGAACAGCGCCAGCACATTTTCCGTCGGGGTTTTGGCTTGGATGTTGTGAATGGTGTTGAAGACAAAGCCGCCCCCCGCGCCAAAGATGCGCAGGCGCTCCGCCACTTCCCGCCGGACCTGTTCAGGCGTGCCAAAGGGCAGGGTTTCCTGGGTGTTCACGCCGCCGCCCCAGAACACCAGCCGGTCGCCGTATTTTCTTTTGAGCTCCGCCGCCTCCATGCCGCAGGCGGAACATTGCACGGGATTGAGGATGTCCACCCCCGCCTCGATGAAATCCTCGATAAAAGCCGTCACCGAGCCGCAGGAGTGGTAGAAGGTCTTCCAGGCGGTGTGCCGATGCGTCCAATCGTTGATTTGCCGATGGAACGGCTTGAACAGCTCGCGATACAGGCGCGGGGAAATCAGCGGGCCGCGCTGCGCGCCAAAATCGGTGCCGCTGACGACCAGCACATCAATCTTGTCCCCCACCGCCTGGTGGTAGAGTTTGAGATTTTCCATGGCGGTGGCGAATTGGATTTCGAATATTTCTTTGATGTAATCGGGCCGCTCGGCCAGCATTTCATACCAGCGCTGCGGATCGCGGACGCCTTTGGGCCGGGCTACGCTGAGGCCGGGCACCAGGGCGATGTCCCCCAAACCGCCCTGCCACCAGCAGCCCACCAGTGATTTGGAGGTGTGACGGTACAACTCATCGGCCCTGGCTTGCAGGAAGGTCAATTGCTCGTCCGTATAGCGGCTGACCTGCTGCTCGGCGAACTCGCGGGCGTCCAGGCGCTCCTCCGCGGCGGGGTCCTGCCGCACAATCGCGTCAAAGAAATCGCCGTCCTTGGGCATGCGCGCCGACGGCGGGGCGGAAAGGTCGCCCTGCGGATGCATCAGCAGGTCGCCGTTGGCGTCGCGCGTGAAGTTGAAATGCTCGCTGACCAGCGCCGGCGTGCCGTCAAAAAGATCGAATGGTTTCCAACGCGTGTTGGGGAACCCGAAGAGCGTCGTGGGCAGCTCCACGGCCACGGTGTCCACCCCCAAACGCTCGGCCACTTCGGCGTCAATCTCCGCCAGCATTTGGAAAGGCTCCCCCACCTTCACGCGCTGAGGGGGAAACCCGAGCGCCTGGCGCAGCCGGTAATAAGTGCTGGCGTGAATGCCGGTGACGGGGGTGCTGCCCAAATCCAGCGGCACGCGGTCGGGCGTCCGGTGGTTAATGGCGGCCCGCACCCGCTCGCGCGATGTCATGTTTTGCATGCCGAAAAATTGGCACAAGGTGTCCGGCGGTTAAAGCTAAATCCTGAGCCTGGCGGCCGGCACGTCCTTCAGGCGCGGCAGGGCGGCGTCCTTGGCGGAAAGGACCGGCTGGGGAAGAGGCCAGGGGATGCCCAGATCAGGATCATCCCAGCGCACTCCCAACTCGTCGGCCGGGGAGTAATAATCGGTGCATTTGTAATGAACCAGCGCCGAGGGGCTGAGGACCTGGAACCCATGCGCGAATCCGGGCGGCAGGTAAACTTGTTGTTGGTGGTCCGCTGAAAGGGTTACCGCTTCCCATTGGCCGAAGGTCGGCGAAGCGGGCCGAAGATCGAGCGCAACGTCGAAAATCTCACCCTCCAGCACGGTCACCAGCTTGCCTTGCGGATGCGGGTTTTGGGCGTGCAGCCCGCGCAGGATGCCGCGGACGGAGCGGGAGAGGTTATCCTGCACAAAGGGCCAAACCACGCCGGCTTCCTGGTAGCGCCGCTGGTTCCAAAGCTCGCATAGAAAGCCGCGCCGATCGCCATGCGCCACCGGCGCGAAAACGAGCAGTCCGTCAAGCCGGAGCCGCGTTATTTTCATGGCCCCAAAACTACCGCAACCCGCCGGTTAGGCAAGGGCAAGATCATTGACGTGGCAACCGGGCAGGCGGACATCGTCATCCGCGCCCAGGGCGGCAACAGGGCCGACCACCAAAGCCAAAGGCCGGAAGGCTCTGCCAGCCAAAACCCGCGCCTGCCTCAACGCCCTGTCCGAATTCACCGCCGCGCGCATTGCCATCGCCTCCGTCGGCCCCGGCCGCGACCAGACCATTAGGCGCTGAATTGGCGGCTGGCCAAAAAGACCGGTGCGGTTCTGGGCAGGTTACTGAACAGCCCGGCGAACGAGGCGAAAACCGATATCGCTGCGCAGCGCCCCAGGCGTCTCCCAAAATCGGTAGGCAAGGCGACAATAGCCTGCGTTTTCACTCCAAGCGCCCCCTCTAAGAATACGGGACGAGCCGGATTCGGGCCCGCTGGGATCCGTGCCGGGAGAACTCGCATAGTAATCAGAATCCCACCAATCCCAGCACCACTCGAAGACGTTGCCAGCCATATCGTAGAGGCCAAAAGCATTGGGCGCGAATCGGCCAACCGGCGCCGTGAAGGGGGCCGCAGCGTCCTGGAAGGCCGGGTGATATCCGCTCGTCGTGCTGATATCAAACAAGTAGATGCCAGCCGAGTTATAATTGGCGTGGCTATGGCTGATGTCTGGACCCCAATAAAATCGGCGGCCATTTGTTCCTCCGCGAGCGGCTTTTTCCCACTCGGCTTCCGTGGGCAGCCGATAACCATCCGCCGCCCAATTACAGGTGACCGCATTGATGGACCCGCTGCGATAGACCACCCCAGAGGAGGTGTAATAGCAGGGAGTGCGGCCTTCCATCTCACTGCGCGCGTTACACCATTTAACCACGGCATACCAAAGCACATGTTGAGCCGGATGGTCGGGAGCTTTTCCCCAAGCGGCGGTGATCCCCACGTAACCGTTGGTTTCTCCCCAGGCGCGCACGGTGTCCCAAAGCGCCTTGGTCACCTCAAAACGTCCGATCTCAAACGCGCTGATTTGCACGTTATGCGGCGGCGCATTAATCAATCCATCAATACTGTCACCCATTGCATAAGCACCAGCGGGGATCGGCACGAAGCCGTCCTCGGCAAGAATCCGAAAGAAACCATGCGGTCCCGTCTCAATCGTGTATTCGAGTTCCAAACCCGTTCCTGCCTTCGGGAACCCCTCCACATGCCGCCAATGCAGCAAATTAGAGCTGGCCCACAAATCGTAGTTGGCTTCGACACGTGTTTCCCAAACCAATTTCGCGGGAATGCCCTGATTCAATTGAAAGCGCCACCGAACCGCGTCTCCGGATTGGGCGGCCAACGAGCCCGCCGTGAAAACCAACGCCGTTGCCAGGAGGGAGAACGGAAGCAAGGCCAAACCCACGATTCTGGAATGAGCTAACAGGGAAATACTGAAGTGAACCCGCCTTTGGGCTTTGGTTCCATTCGGCACGCGGCGCCGAGAGAACAACGAAAATTGATTCGTAGCCTTGCTCATGCAGCCAGCTTAAACGGGCCGCTTGAAGCGTCAAGCGCCGTTTTGCTTTAGAAACTCGCGCACGCAAAAGCCAGAACAGGGGCAACCAAAAATCGGCAAAAAAATCGGGACCGGCGGAATTACTCCCCCGCCGGGCGCCATTGGGCGAGCCGTGGCTTTTCGGTCATGTTACCTGGAAAAACTTTCCTGCCGGCGGGCATGCTGGTTTGAATACTTGTCGGCCTTTTGAAGCGGCGTTTGATCATCAAAATCTCTTGATTAAAAGGCCGGTTCACAGGCATTCTTGGCGACGCGTAAATCCATTGAATGGGCAAAGGACATGAAAATGAAAAAAAAGAATCATAATTCCCCGCGCGGAATTTTCGCCGGGACCAACCTTGCCGCCAACGCGGCTTATAGCCGGCGGCAATTCCTGGCCACTACGGCCCGGGCCGGAGCGCTGCTGGCCGCGCCCTTGGTGGTGCCTGGCGCCGTGCTGGGCGCGGACGGCGGGGTGGCGCCCAGCGAGCGCATCGTGCTGGGGGCCATCGGCATCGGCAACCGGGGAGCGTATGTCCTGAGTGTGTTCATGCAGCAGCCGGATGTTCGGTTCGTCGCCATCGCCGACGTGAAAGCCGCCCGGCGGGAAGCGGTGAAAAAGAACGCCGACGCCCGTTACGGCAACAACGATTGCGCGATGTATCGCGACCTGCGCGAGCTGCTGGCCCGGAAAGACATTGACGCGGTTCTGATCGCCACGGGGCCCAACTGGCATGGCACCGCCTCGATGGTGGCGGCCAACGCGGGCAAGGACATTTATTGCGAGAAGCCCTGCACGCGGAGCATCATGCAAAGCTTGGAATTGGCGGAAACCATGAAGCGGACCGCCCGGATTTTCCAGGCCGGCACCCAGCGGCGCAGCCTGCCGAATTTTGTCTATGCGATCGAGCTGGCCCGGCAAGGCAAGCTTGGCAAGCTCCACACCGTTCATGCCAAGCCGGCCGGCTTGGGCACCGCCACCAGTGGCTGGCTCCCGGCCGAACCGGAACCGGACAAGGAAACCGTGGATTGGGACCTTTACCTGGGCCCGGCCGCCTGGCGGCCATACAACTCAAAGATGATGAACGCCTTTCATTTCGAGAAAGGCGGCGGCCTGGTGGGGGGCGGCTGCCTGGAATGGGGGTCGCATTGCGTGGACCTTTGCCAGTGGGCCGCCGATGCCGACAACACCGCGCCCATCGAGTACGAGCCGGTGCAGGGCCAGTTGCACGCCCGTTACGCCAGCGGCATCAAGCTGGTGGTCCGCGAGGATGGCTGGCTGCCGTTGGGCTCGTGCCCGGTGAAATTCGAGGGGGAAACCGGGTGGGTGGAAACCGCCGACAGCGGCGAGTTGAAGGCCAGCTCGGAGGCGCTGCTGGTGGGCAAGGGCGCCAAGATTGGCGGTTACCCGGCCGATTTTCATGTCCGCAACTTTTTGGATTGCGTCAAAACCCGCAGCCAGCCGCGCGCCAACGCGGAAGTGGCCTGCTGGTCGCACATCACCTGCCACGCGGCGAACATCTCGTTGTTCCTCAATCGCAAGGTAAAATACGATCCGAAGAAGAACGAGTTCATCGGTGATGAGGAGGCCAACCGCCTGCGGTCCGAGGCCATCCGCGAACCGTGGCGCGCCTGAACAACCATCAAGAACCCATTTGACCCTTTCCAATCTCATGAAAAATCAAACGCGAATTTTTTCCGGTTCCGTCGTCCTCGGCCTGCTGCTGGCGGCGGGAAGCGTCCTGCAAGCCGCCCCCAGCCCAAAGGAACAGGAGCTGCTGGCGATTCTGAAATCGGACGCCCCCAAGGCCGAAAAAGCCATCACCTGCAAAAAGCTGGCCATCTTCGGCGGCAAAGACGCCGTGCCCAGCTTGGCGCCGTTTTTAGCCGATCCCGAGATGGCCTCTTGGGCGCGCATCGGCTTGGAAGCCATTCCGGATCCGTCGGTGGATGACGTTTTTCGCGAAGCCTTGGGCAAGCTCCAGGGAAAACTGCTCGTCGGCGTCATCAATTCCATCGGGCGTCGCAAAGACGCCAAGGCCGTAAACGCCCTGACCCAAAAACTCAAGGACACCGATGTCGAAGTCGCCGGCTCAGCCGCCATCGCGCTGGGTAAAATCGGCGGGGACACCGCCGCCAAGGCTCTGGAACAGGCTCTGCCGGCCGGGCCGCTGCCAGTGCGGGGCGATGTCGCTGAAGGCTGCATCCTGGTGGCCGAGCAATTTTTGGCGGAAGGCAAGGCCAACGAAGCCATCCGGCTGTATGACTTGGTCCGCAAAGCGGAGGTGCCTCAGCAGCGGCTCCTCGAGGCCACTCGCGGCGCCATTTTGGCCCGAAAGACCGCCGGCTTGCCGCTGCTGCTGGAGCAACTGCGTTCGGCGGAAAAGGCCTTTTTCCATGTCGGCCTGAGCACCGCCCGCGAGTTGCCGGGCAAGGAAATAACCGAAGCCCTGGCCGCCGAGGCGGAGCGCGCCCCGCTGGACCGCCAGACTTTGCTGATGTTGGTTTTGGCGGATAGGCCGGATGGCGCCGCGCTGCCAACCATTCGCAAGGCCGCCAAGACCGGGTCCAAGCCGTTGCGCCTGGCCGCGGTGAGCGCCCTGGATCGCTTGGCCAGCGTCGAGGATGTGCCGCTGCTGCTGGACATCGCCGGGGAAACGGATGCGGACCTCTCGAAAGCCGCCCGCACTGCCATTTCCCGGATGCCGGGCAAGGATGCCGACCGCCAAATTGTCGCCCGCCTGCCCCAAGCCGCCGGCAAAGCCGGTCAAACCTTGATCGAACTTGCCGCCCAGCGCCAGGTGCTGGAGGCGGTCCCGGCCATCATGAAACACGCTGCCTCCCCCGAGCCGGAGATCAGGGGGGCCGCGCTCGCCGCCGTCGGTTCGTTGGGCGATGAAAAGCAGGTCGGCGACCTCGTCGCCATGCTGCCCAAGGCCCAGGATTCCCGCCACCGGGGCGACTTGGAAAAGGCCCTGATGTCCATCGGCAGCCGCCGTGGCGCCCAAAGCCTCAATCAGGTGGCGCCGCTCGCCAAAAGCGCCGATCCCGCCTTGCGGATGGTCGGTTTGCATGTGCTGTCCAGCATCGGCGGTTCCGCCGCGCTGGCGGCGGTCAAGGCCGCGCTGGAAGACCAGGACCCCGCCGTTCAGGACGAGGCGGTTCGCACCCTTTCCAATTGGCCCAGCAGTTGGCCGGACGAAGCCGGCGTGGGCGAGCCGCTGCTGACCCTCGCCAAGACCGGCAAAAAGACCTTGCACCAGGTGCTTGGCGTGCGCGGTTATTTGCAGTATCTGCCCGGCGACAAAAAACTAAGCGACGCCCAGAAAGTCGCGCAGGTGAAGGAATTGCTGCCGCTGGTGAAGCGTCCCGAAGAGAAACGGCTGGCGGTCACCGCCCTTGGGGCGGTGCCCAACGGTCCCGCCCTGGAATTGCTCGCCGGCTTCGCCGCGGACGACGCCGTCGCCGAGGAGGCCTGCCTGGCCATCGTCAATACCGCCGGGCGCGGCGACTTGAAGGATGCCGCCAAGGAAGTTCGGCAAAAAGCCCTGCAAACGGTGGTTGAAAAGACCCGCGTGGACAAAACCAAGCGCAAGGCCCAGGACTTGTTGCGAAAACTCAAATAGCACCCCGCGCCCGCGCGGAGCGGCAGAGAGGCGAAAGGCGGACTTGGAGGTCTGGTCAGCGGCCGCTCAATTCGGCGGCAAGAAACTGGCCCAACTCGATTGCCTCAGCCAAGGGACGGCGCTCCTCCACGCGGTGCATCGTGCCGCCAATCAAGGCTACCGCTTGCATGCGCAGGTGCCGGCCATGGACCTCGGCGTAGGCGCCGGCGGCGCTGTTGCAACCGCCCCCCATCGCCGCCAAAAAAGCGCGTTCCGCCGCCACCGCCACCCAAGTGTCGTGATGGTTCAGCCGCTGGCAGAGCGTTTCGATCCGCTCGTCGTCCGCGCGGATTTCGATGCCCACCGCCGCCTGGCCCACGCACGGGACCATTTCTTCGACATCCAGCCGCGTCGCCAACAGTCCGTCCGGCACGGCATCCCCTTGCAGATGTCCGCTGGCGGTGATGGTAAAGCGCAGCCGCTCAAGCCCGGCGGCGGCCAGGATCGTGGCGTCAAGCTCGAAACGCTCGGCCAGTTTTTTGAGGCGCGTGACCACGTTCCCGCGGATTTCCACCACCACCAAATCCGGGCGCAACGCCAGCAGTTGGGCCTTGCGCCGGGCGCTGCTGGTGGCCACCACAAATCCGCCCGGCAAATCCTTGAGACCGGCCTTGGGCCGGAATCCCCGGCGCCGCTCCTGCCCCGGGGTCCATTCCTCGACGGTGGGCCGCTTCTTCTCCTGCTCGAGCCAGGCCTGATCCCGGTAAATCAGCACATCCCGGACATCCGCACGCTTGCCGACGGCGCCCAACTTGAGTCCGGCCGGCAGGCTGACAGGCAGGTCTTTCAAGCTATGCACGGCCATGTCGGCCTGACGTTTAAGCAGCGCGGCTTCCAGTTCCTTGGTGAACAATCCCTTGGGCAGGGCGGCCCCGCCGCCGGCCAACGACGCGGTTTGCAGTTTGTCGCCGGTCGTCTTGATGATTTTCTTTTCGAAGACCAGCCGTGGAAAAGCCGCCCGCAACTGCGCCAGCACAGCGTCGGTTTGGGCCAGCGCCAAGGCGCTGCCCCGGGTCGCCAGGATGATGGGTCGTTCAGCGGCCATTTCGCTTGCCGTGTTTTAACCCCATCCGGGGCCGGCGGCAACGCCTAATTGTTGCCAATTTGAAACCGGATCTTTGCGCCCGCAAACATCCGTCCCGCCTTCCGCCATCTCACAACTTCAGGTGCCAGACCTCGCCGATGCGCACCCATTGCTGCGGTTTGTCGTCCTTCTTCCATTCGCCGCTGGATTGGTGGCTGGTATTGACGGTGGCGTTGGTGAAGGCCGGGTCAAAATAAACGCTGTCTATGCGGAAATCGTCGGGGTTCTTTTTGGCGACGCCTTGGACCAGTCGCATGCCGCCCCAGACCAGTTTGAGCTTGCCTTCGCTGGAGCGGCTTTCCGGCGCCAGGCATTCCACCCAGTTTGTGTAATTTCCCTGGCAAGCCGCCGTCACCATCTGGGTGTAACGTTGGCGCAGGGCTTTCTCCTGTTTTTCCTGTTTCATTTTGGCGCAGCCGCCGGCCAAAAAAACCGCCAGCAAAAGCGCCCCGCCCAACCGCCCGATCAAGCCGATGGTGTTTTTGTTCATGGCGCGAATCATAATTGTGCGCGCCAATTTTGCCAGCAAAAACTCCGCCGCTCCGCAGGAAGCCGGTTTTCGTGGCGATTGGCCAAGAGGTTCCTCGACGTTTCCAGTGGGTAAAGGCGGGGCAAGGAGCATCGGTCAGCCCGCTGTTTGACAACGGAAACCTTTTGTATTCGTTGGCGCCTTTTCCCCTCACCCTTGGTCCCTCTCCCCCAGGGAGAGGGAAACATCGCTGGCGGCGCATTGTGAAACCGCAGCTCTTGATCACTTCGAGCACTGGCGAACGCGTCTCCCTCTCCCCTAGGGAGAGGGACGGGGTGAGGGGAAACCGCGCTATCGAAAACCCCAAGCCTGACGTTATACACCGTAATTCTCTTCCGGCAATTCCACCGAAAACAGCGAGGAACCAAATTTGAGCCCCCTTGCGTCGGCTCCCACAACCAGGGGGGCTTGGGGAGGGAGTCGCGTTCGCCGGTGTTTGAATCGCCGGAAGCCTCGATTGCGCAAACCGCCGCCAACTTGAGGATGCGCCGTTTTGGGCTTGGACACGTTTGACGAACCTTCTAGGATGAAGCAGGTTAAAGAATTCGATTCAACGGACATTATGAAAAAATTCACTTTCCCGGTCGGCGTGTTTCTGCCCGCGCTGGTGGCTGCCGGGCTGTTTGCCCAGGTCCGTCCTGTCATCACCCCCATGGGGCCTGGCCCGGCGGGGGCCGGCGTCAGTTGCCGCAACCTGCGGGTCATCAGCCAATCCGCCGACGGCACGGAGTTGGTCATCACTGTGGATTTTTCCTATGACGGCTCGCGCGGCGCGACAGCCCGTTTATTGCCCATTATCATTAAAAAGGACCAACCAGGCGCCTCCGCCTGGTTCGGCTCGGACCCGGTGGTCATCGGCCAGGGGCACGCCCCCATTTCACTGGTCGTAAAATACTTTAACGACGAGCCGGGCGTGCCGCCGCAAATTGAAACCGACCGCATTCGGATCCTGATGCTGGACGGCACCGGACGCGCCGTCATTTTCGACACTTCCTTTTCCCGCGCGGTGAAATGGGGCAGCCCCGACGCCAAGCCCGTGAAAATTGAAACCCCGCTTCCCGCGCCCGCCTTGGGCAAGGAGCAAGCCCGCGAGAAAGCCCGCCTCGAGGCGGAGCAAAAGGAAATGGCCCTGGCCGCCGCGAAAAAGGCCGCGGACGCCGAGGCCCGGGCCAAGGCTGAGGCGGAAGCGCGCGAAAAAGCCCTGCTGGAGGCCCGGGAACGGGCCCGCCAAATCGAGGAAGCCCGCCAGAAGGCCGAGGAGGAAGCCCAAAGACTGCTGGCGGAAAAAGCCCGAATCGAAGCCGAGGCCAGGGCGCGGGCGGAGGCTCACCGGAAAGCGGAAGAGGAAGCGAAAAGGCTGGCCGAGGAAAAAAGACTGGCCGCTGAACGCGCCGCCGCCGAGGCCAAGGCCCGCGAAGAGGCGCGCCTGAAAGCCGAGGCCGAAGCCAAGGCCCGCGAGGAGGCGCGGCTCAAGGCGGAAGCGGAAGCCAAGGCGCGCGAGGAAGCCCGGCTGGCCGCCGAAGCGGAAGCGAAACGCCTGGCCGAGGAAAAGCGACTGGCCGAAGAACGCGCCGCCGCCGAGGCCAAGGCGCGCGAAGAGGCGCGCCTGAAAGCCGAGGCCGAAGCCAAAGCCCGCGAGGAGGCGCGGCTCAAGGCGGAGGCGGAAGCCAAGGCGCGCGAGGAAGCCCGGCTCAAGGCCGAAGCGGAAGCCAAACGTCTAGCCGAAGAAAAAAGGCGGGCGGAAGAGCAAGCGCGACTGGCGGCCGAGGCCCAGGCCCGGGCTAAATTGGAAGCCGAAGCCAAAGCGCGCGAGGAGGCCCGGCTCAAGGCCGAAGCGGAAGCCAAGCGCCTGGCTGAGGAAAAACGGCTCGCCGACGAACGCGCCGCCGCCGAAGCCAAGGCGCGCGAAGAGGCGCGCCTGAAAGCCGAGGCCGAAGCCAAGGCCCGCGAGGAGGCGCGGCTCAAGGCGGAGGCGGAAGCCAAAGCGCGCGCGGAAGCGCAGCGCCAGGCGGAGGAACGGGCGCGCCAACTGGCGGAAGCCCGCCGGCTGGCGGAAGAACAAGCCCTGGCCGAAGCCAAAGCCCGCGAAGCAGCCCGGCGCCAGGCGGCCGAAGAGGAAAAGGCCCGCCAGGAAGCGGAAGCCTTGGCGGCCGCCGAGGCCAAAGCCCGCGAAGACGCCCGCTTAAAGACCGAGGCCGAAGCCAGGCGGCTGGCCGAAGAAAAACGCTTGGCGGAAGAACGCGCCGCCGCCGAAGCCAAAGCCCACGAGGAGGCCCGGCTCAGGGCCGAAGCCGAGATCAAACGACTGGCCGAGGAAAAACTCGCCGCCGAGCAGCGCGCCCGGGCGGAAACTGAAGCCAAAGCGCGCGCGGAATTGGCCGCCAAGGCGGAGGCTGAAGCGCGCCTGCGGGCCGAGGCCGAAGCGGCCGCGCGCGAAAAGGCCCGCCAGGAAGCCGAGCTGGCGGCGGCCGGCGACGCGCCCGAGCCGGTCATGGCCACGCACTTGAAAACAAAGGTCACCAATGTGGACGTGGTCAATCGCAGTCTGGACCGCAGCCAGATGACCATCGGGGTGGAGTTCGAATACAAGGACGATTACCGCAAGCCGCTGCTGGGGGTGGACATCACCCGCACCGGCGATCCGCAAGCCAGCCGCCATTTCCAAAGCGCGCCCAATGAAATCGGCAAATCGCGGCGCAACTTCACGCTGATTCCCGTGAAGTTCCAGCCCGCCACCCCCGAGATGCAAACGATCAGCACCGACAAAATCCTGGTTTACCTGGCCGAGGCCACCCCCGAGGCGCGCGCCAATCTTTACCCGGCCACCATGCTGCTGACTTGGAAAGCGCCGGGCGCGGCCAAGTCCGCCACTCCCAGCGCCGCCCAGGATTTCCTGGAACTGGAGGACTTCCGCCAGAACGACCCCGCGAACGGCAGCCTGAGCGTCCGCTACCGTCTGGCCGCCGGGCGCGGCCAGATCGCCGTCCGGATTTTTGACTCGGCGAATCCCGACAGCGCCAACTGGCTGGTCATTGAGCCGGCGGAGATCAAACAGGACAAAGGCTTGGAAATCATCCCCGTCACCGTCAATGCCGAGGCCAAATTCCCCGGCAAATCTTTCAAAGCCGACACCATCGAAGCGCGCCTGTTGGACGGCAACGGCAAGGTGGTGTCCACGGTCACCAAAAAAATCCGCATGACCTGGGAAAAAGGCCATTGACCTGGCCGCCGGCGCTGCGGCATATAACCTGGAAAACGAGGAAACGACTATGACAGGAATAACCTCGCGCCCTGCCGGCTTTGCCGCCGCCTTGATTTTGGCCGCCGGTCTTTGGACCGAAGCCGCCAAACCCTTGACCGTGCCCAAGTGGGAGCGTTTCGAGCAAACTTTCCTCAGCACGGTCACCTATGCCAACCCGCCGCAGGAGGCATCCTTGTGGGTGAGCTTTTCATCCCCGCTTGGGGAGCGCCTGCGCGTGCCGGGCTTTTGGGATGGCGGCAAGACCTGGCGGGTCCGCTTTGCCCCGCACACACCCGGAAAATGGACCTGGCAGAGCGAATGCTCCGATGCCCGCAACCAAGGGTTGCACGCCCGGTCCGGCGAGTTCTTCTGCATCGCGCCCACCGGCCGCACGCTGTTCACCCGGCACGGCCCGGTGCGCGTGTCGGGTGACGGACGCTCGCTGATCCATGACGATCTCACCCCTTTCTTCTGGCTGGCGGACACCGCTTGGAACGGGCCGCTGCTGTCCACCCCGGATGAATGGGCCTTGTATCTGCGCGAGCGGGCGCGCCAAAAATTCTCGGCCATCCAATGGGTAACCACCCAATGGCGCGCGGCGCCCGAAGGCGACCGCGAGAAGCGCCCGGCCTACCGCGGCAAGGAAAAGATTGAGATCAACCCGGCCTTTTTCCAAAGGCTGGACCAAAAGGTCGTGGCGATGAACCGGGCCGGGTTCCTGAGCGTCCCGGTTTTGCTCTGGGCTATTACGGGCGGCTCCAATCCCGCCATCAACCCCGGAGTGTCCCTGCCGGAGGACCAGGCCATTCTCCTCGCCCGCTATATGGTGGCCCGCTGGCAGGGCGACGCGGTGGTTTGGATCCTCAACGGCGACGGCGACTATCGCGGGGAAAAGGCGGCCCGCTGGCGGCGCATCGGCCAAGCGGTCTTTGGGGACATCGCGCACGCCCCGGTCACCTGCCATCCCGGCGGCAACCACTGGGTGCTCAACGAGTTCATCAACGAAAAATGGTATGACCTCTGCGGCTACCAAAGCGGCCACAACGACCGTGATGACAACTTGCGCTGGATCACCCAGGGGCCGGCCGCCAAAGATTGGCACCGCGAGCCTTTCCGCCCCTTCCTCAGCCTCGAAGCTCCTTACGAAAACCATGCCGGCGGCGCCCAAGGCGCCATGTCGGCGGACATCGTCCGCCGGGCGCATTATTGGTCCCTGCTCAACGCGCCCACCGCCGGCGTCACCTATGGCGGGCATGGCATCTGGGGTTGGGACGACGGCTCCGGACCACCGGTGGACCATCCCCGCTCCGGCACCCCGCTGCCCTGGCAAAAAGCCCTCCTTATGCCCGGCGCCGAACAGATGCGCCACTTGGGGGATTTATTCCGCTCGCTCGATTTCTGGCGGCTTCAACCAGCCCCGGAAATCCTGGCCAATCAGCCCGGCGCGGCCGATCCCAAACGCTTTATCTCCGCCGCCCGCACAAAAAACAAGGACTTGGCGGTGATTTACATTCCGTCGGACCGGGTGGTCGAAGTGCAGCTCGAGGCGCTCACCACCATGCCCGGCTCGCCCAATATTACCTGGTTCAATCCCCGCACGGGCGAAAAGCGACCGGCGGTGGCCTTGGTGGGCAACACCACCTGCCAGATGCCCACCCCCGAGCCGGGCGATTGGGTGCTGTTGATCACCGCCGCTCCCAAATAGCGGTCAGCCGCCGCGCTTGGCAAAATAAAATCGCTGCGCCAGTTGGGTCAGGCCGATGCCCATCAAGCCGCCGATGCCCACGAGCAACATGGGGATCAGGCCCCCAAAGTTAATATCCCTGGTGCAGGTGGCGGCCAGGAAGACCGCCAGGCCGATATAGCAATAGCGAAAAATCAGTTTCGACTTTCGGACCCGGTCGGTCCGCGTCAATAGCGCGCCGAAAAAAACCGGCAACATTCCAAACAGCAATAATTGGCCCGTCATGCCCGCTTCCACGAGAACCCACACGGGGTTCCCCCGCCCGGAAAATTCGCGTGAGACCCACTCCAAAAACAGCATATTCGCCGCCATTGAAATCACGGCCATAATCAAGCCCAGGACAAATCCACCAACCATCCGGGCGAAATCATCCGGTTCTTTTTGGCGGTTCATACTGCATAGTCTCCGGGATGCAATACACAATGTGTCGCCGTGGGCGACGTTCCCCTCTCCCCCCCTTGGGGGGAGAGGGCAGGGTGAGGGGGCGCGTGTCGTTTATCCCAAGCACTCATCAGTAACGACGGTTACCGGTTGGTTTCCCGGCCGAAAACAAGCACCAGAACCTCCGGTGGCGCCATTTGCACGCGCAGTTCCCATCCTGCCGGGGTGTGGCGCAGCTCTCCGCGCCCGGTTTCCAGCGGTTTCAGGGTGAGAATGCTTTCCCACGCCCTGGCGTAGTCGGCGAACCGCTCGCCCACCCGTTGTTCGGCGGGCCGGCCCATTCCCATCTCGCGAATGTTACCCAGGCGATCAGGCCGGGCAATAAAATCGGCCTTCAACAGGTTTCCCTCAGCAAGGTCGCGCCGCACTTGGTCGTGCGGCGCGGTTTGCCGGTCGAGCGTCACTTGGCGAAGCGATTTCCCGGAAAACTTCCGGAAGGTATCGGGCAGCGGCAAGGTGACCGCCTCCGCAGTGTGCACGGCCACATTGGTGTGATAGGCGCTGATGATCACAATCGCTTCGTCCTGCTTGAGGCTGGCCAGCGCCGCGTGGCGTGTGCGCGAAGGTGACGGCGCGGCGGCTTCCAGCAAATACGCTTCCCCGCCGGCGGCGTGGTCCAAAATGGACATCAGCCAGGCCTGGCTGGTGTAGAGGTGCTGGAGGCGGCCCTGACGGTCGCGAAAAGGATCGGCCACGCCCCAATGCCACAGGCGATGGATGCCGGCCTGCCGCAGCCGAAAGATCATCTGCGCCGTCAACGCCGCGCCCAGCGCGCCCGGCTCCGCGCTGACGAATTGCCCTTTTGCGGCCTCCCCAAACGGGGCCACCCCGAATTCGTGGATTTCCCGGGAAACGCCTTTCAAGGCGGGGAATCGCCGCTCGAATTCATCCCAGACTTCGCGGCAAATCCGGGCGCTGGCTTCCGGATCGTTGCCGGGCGCGTAGTAGCGGGAGAAGGCCACCCAATCGAAAGGCGTGCCGGTCTTGCCGGTCGCCAAGCTGGGCTCTTGGAGACAATGCGCGGCCAGGTCAAAGGCGCGGACATTGTGCAGTTTTTCCAGACCGCGCCGGCTGACCCCGGAAATATTGAAGGGGCCGATCCGCGCGCTCGGCAGCACCGACTGCACGGCGGCCGCCGCGTGGTCGTAGTGCCGCAGGTATTGCTCGTGCGCGCCGTTGAACCGCTCGCGCCCGTTGTTTTCGGTGCCGACACGGAAGCGCAATTGCCCGGCCGCTTTCGGCCCCATGAGTTTCACGAGTTCCTCGCCCAGGGCCTTGACAAAGTCATGCCATTCCCGGGGATCGCGCGGGGGCGCGCTTTGCCCATAGGGGCCCACCGTCGGTTTTTCCGGGAAACACCACGGCACATTGTCGAGCACCAGTGTCAGGTTGGTGTAGCCGTGCTCGAGGTAAGGTTGCAGGCGCGGTTTCAGGAGGTGCAAGCGGTAGCGTATTTTGCCGGCGTCATCGCGATAAGCCAGGTCGCGCTCGCGGATCGCCGGGTTGGGCTGGCCTTTCTCCGAGCCATCGTCGTAGCCGCCCAGCAGCCGCACGATGCTCAAATGATCGGCGTAAGGCACCTCTTTGGGGTAAGGCCGTTTGCGGTAAGGAAAATCGCCGCGCGCCAGGCAGTCGGGAATTTCCAGCAGCGGATAGCCGCTTTCCATCTGCGGTCCCAGCGCCGCGCTGTAGCGCCAGAACGCCTCCAGTTTGCCGAGCGGCTGCGGCGCGGCGGACATGGTGGAGAAGTTTGCCAGCGAGAAAATGACTATGACTGCAAGACGGTGGTGCGCGTTTGCAAGCCCCCTCCAAATACCGCGAGGTCTTGGAGTGCGGTAGCCCTCTACCGCTTTGACTATAGGGCCGTCGCAAATCGCTGTTCCTCCCCGGCGAAAGCGGCGCTGCGCCCCCCTCACCCGCTTGCGCCGCTCTCCAAAACGCTGGCGTGTCCCCAGGATTGTGGGGACGGAGGGCTCAACGCCTCGGAGCTCCTGCGATTTCATGGCGGCCACCATAACCGGTGGGGCTGGCTTAAGGAAGCGCGCAGTTGGCAGATCATCCAGGGGTTACGGGAAAATCCAGAGATCATCCGCTGGTGTTTTATTTTTTTCGGCTGGCATGCGGCGCCCTTTCCTGCGTGTCAACGATTGAACCTTGCCCCCATCTGCCGGGCGGCGTAGTATATAAGGCATGATGGATTGGACGCAATGTTTGGCGGTGGAACGCATTCCCGGCAAGGTCAGCGGAGCGTGGGTGTTCAAGGGCACGCGTGTGCCGGTGCGGGCCCTGTTCGAGAATCTTGAAGGCGGCGCGAGTGTGGACCAATTTCTCGAGTGGTTTCCGGGGGTGAGCCGCGCGCAGGTCGTGGCGGTGCTCAAATTTGCAGAATCATCCCTGGCGGTGGTAGCGGCTTAGACAGCTTTGGAAGGCGCGTTCATTTTGACCAGGGAACACCGGTGCCGTTCCGGCACGCCCTTGCTCCGCATACGGTTTCCACCGCGTTTGAACTTGGATGGTCCAACCTGAAGAATGGTGACTTGCTGCGCGCTGCCGAAGGGCGCTTCGATTTATTTGTAACCACCGACCAGAACTTGCGTTATCAGCAAAACCTTGGCGGGCGGCAGTTGGCCATCTTGGTGCTTCCCACCACCAACTGGCTGGAAATTCGCCAACACCAATCCGCAGTGGCTTGCCGCTGTGAACGCCATGCAAGCCGGTGATTATCTCGAATTGCGCTGGTAAATTTCTTTCTCCCGATTGGCGCGCCGCTCACCCAACCTTGGGCAATTCGTAGCCTTTGCGGCGGGGACGCGACACCAGCTTGTTGGCCTCTTCGTCCCCCACAAACACCTCCGCCTTCGGGTCCCATTGCAGCTTGCGCTGCAATTTTCGGCAGATGTTCATCAGGTGGCAAAGGGTGGTCGCCCGATGGCCGATCTCCACGTCCGCCGCCGGCAGCTTGCGGCTCCGGACGCAGTCGAAAAAGTTCTGGATGTGCGGTATGGATTCCTTGGGGCCCTCCGGCGTGATGGGCGGCGCGTCCTTTTTCAGCTCGGGCAGATCGGTGTGAAAATTGCCGCGCACGATTTCGATGCGGCCCTTGTCGCCCACAAAGATGGCGCCCAAGTCCTCGTGACCCCGGTTTTTGCCTTCCATCTTGAGCAAGGTGCCGTTGGCATAGCGCATGGTGACGCGGCAGCGCGGCCCTTGTTCCTCCGGCCAGATTTCCACCGGGCCGGTGTCGTCGGTGCCCAGGGCGCATTGCACTTGGTCGAGCCCGTGGGTGCCCCAGCCGGTGACGCCCCACACCTGCCCTCCGCCGTCGTAATCATCCCAAAGCGCCCATTTGAAGTGCAGCTCCTTGTCGTAGGGGCGCACCTCCGTCTGATTGCACCAGAGGTCCCAGTCCAGCCCCTTGGGCATGGGGTCCGGGGCATCCTTCTGCTTGTAGGTCCTCGGGCCCTCGTAGTTGCAGGCAATGACCGTATGCACTTTGCCGATGGCGCCCTCGCGCACCAGTTTGCTGGCATAAACGTTGATCGGCATCGAGCGCTGCTGCGAGCCGGTGGTGAGCACCCGTTTGTAGTGGCGCACGGCTTTCACCAGCGGCCGGCCCTCGGCAATCGTCAGCGTCAACGGCTTCTCCGCGTAAACGTCGCACCCGGCCTGCAGGGCGTGCATGCAGACCAGCACCCGCGCGTGGGTGGTGGTCTCGACAAACACGGCGTCGAGCTTCGCTTTTTCCAGCAGGTGCCGGTGGCTTGGGTATTTGGCCCATTTGTCGCCCCCGGCGATCTGCTGGGCGGCCTGGTCCATCCGTTCGAGGAAACAATCGGAAACCGCCACCACCTCCGCGCCGGGCAGGGCCTCGTTTTTCAGAATCCAGCGCGCCCGCCCGCCCAATCCGACAAAGCCGACCTGGATGCGGTCGTTGGGCCCGGGCTGCCCGGGCGCGCCCAGCACCGAGCGGGGCACGACCAGCGGGAAAGCCGCGAGGGCGGTGGAAGCGGCGGCGCGTCGCAGAAATTCGCGCCGGTTGGGAAGCAGGTTGGTTTTTTCTTTGATGGGGTTCATAGGTTTTTGGATTTTTCAGCGGGAAAAAGCCGCAGGAGCAAGACGTTCTACCCGCTGGTTAAGAAACGGCGCATAGCCCTATGGCTGGACGGCTTCCGCCGGTTTTGGCGGTGGCAGCATTTTGATGCGCAGGTTGCGGAACTGCACTTTCATCGGCGGGCCGGGATGCATTTGCAGGGCGATGACCCCTTCCCGCAACGCGCCTTCCTTGTTGTCGGTGACTTGGCACATGAGAGTCCCATTGATTTCCAGGCTTATCTCGGGGCCCCGGGCGACGATGCGGTAGGAATTCCAGTCGCCTTTCTTGACCTTCTGAAGCAGCTCCTTGGGGTCGCCAAGGGGCGTGGTTTCTTTTTTGCCATCCTTGGCGATGACGACTTTTTCACCGCGCATGGCGATGCCGCCGCGCTGGTGATGGAATAGGCAGCCGGTCCATTGATCGCCCGCCTCCATGTCTGCTTGGAAACCCCACGTGTCCCAGTCCGGCAGCTCCTTGCTGCGGAATTGGATGCCCGAGTTGCCCCCCACCAGGCGATACTCGCAGCGCAGCTCGAAATCTCCCGGCTTGCCGCCGCGCCACATCAGGTAATTATGTTTGACGCACGGTTTCTCCTTGGTGCTTTCGGAAGTGATGGCGCCGTCCTCAACCCGCCACCAGCCCTCCTTGCCTTCCCAGCCGGCCAGGTCCTTGCCGTTGAACATGGAGACAAAGCCCTCCTCGGTATCCGCCGCCGGTGATGCCTGAGCGCACAGCAGGGCCATGACGCCCAACGCCAGCCAGGAAAAACGAATCGGGCTCTTTCTGTTTCGCCCGGCAAACGAACCGATCAGTGCTTTCATGGGGCGATCATAACAACCCTGCCGGCCACCTGTCCATCCCAACCAGCCTGCGCCTTGGCCGCCCGCTGGATGAACTGTGCGGCATCCCCCATTCCCTGCCTACCGGCAATCCCCAAAACCAGTCTCATCGCTTGCCGCTCAATGCTTGAAATTTCACCGAATTCAGTCAGTTTGGAGACGGTTTACGGTCCATGGCATTGGGCACAAAGGCGATTCCGCCATTGCGCCAGGCCGCCAAAACCGGCGCCTAATGAAACGTCCAACAATCGCGAAAATGATTAAGGGCATCCGCCGCGCGCTCGTGGCGCTGCTGCTGGCCGTTGGCGGCCCGGCCGATCCCCTCCTGGCCGCCGACAAGCCGGACATCCTGCTCATTATGCCCGACCAGATGCGCGGGGATTGCCTGTCCATCCTTCGGCATCCGATTGTGCGCACCGCGCAGATGGACGCGCTGGCCCGCGAAGGAACGCTGTTCCGGCGCGCCTATTCGACCGTCCCTTCGTGCATCCCGGCGCGCTATGCTTTACTGACTGGCCTGGCACCGCAGACCAGCGGAGTCGTCGGCTTCGCCGCGCACCCCATCACCACGCCCACCCTGCCGGGGTTGCTGGCCGGAGCCGGCTACGCCACAGTGCTGGTCGGCCGCAATATGCACCAGCCCGCCGCGAGCGGCGACTGCGGCTACCAGCAGAGGATTCACGGGTCAACTTACGTGGCCGACGACGAATACGACCGGCAACTTAGAGCCGCCGCTCCCGATTCCGGCGGCATTCGCAAGCTCGTTGGCGACCTAGGCTTGGATTTCAACCGGTGGCCCGCCAAGCCGTGGCCGCTGGCCGACCACCTGCATCCGACGGCCTGGATTGTCAGCCAATCGCGCCAGGTGCTCACCAATACGCCCGCCGCACAGCCGCTGTTTCTCACCGCATCCTTTTACGCGCCGCATCCGCCGCTCTTTCCGCCCCGAAAATACTTTGACGCCCTCCTGAAGGCGGATTTGCCCAGGCCGGCCCGGGGAGATTGGGTGGATTGGGCCTCCTTGTCCCCGAAAGGCGACGCCGCCGGGCATCGAATTCTGCTCGAGGGCGAAAAGCTGCAAGCCGCGCAGGCGGGTTACTTTGGACTGATCGAGCACCTGGATAACGAGATCGCGCCGCTAATTGCCGAATTCAAGGCGCGCAGCGAAAAGGCGGGGCGTCCGTGGATCATTATCGTAACCTCCGATCATGGGGAGATGCTGGGGGACCACGGCTTTTTCCGCAAATGCGAGCCGTATGAAGGTTCGGCCAACATCCCGTTTATCATCGCCGGGTCGCCATCGTTGGGCTGGAAGCGTGGGGGGCGATGCGAGCAGCCTGTCTGTCTTGAGGACATCCTGCCCACGCTGGCCGAACTTGCCGGGGTCAAGCCGCCCAAAGGTGTGGACGGTCTGAGCCTCTTGCCGGTTTTGCGCGACACGGGCCGCGTGGCCCGCGAGTGGCTGCATTTCGAGCACGCTCCCTGCTACAGCAAAGCCCAGGCGTTTCACGCCCTCACCGACGGCCATTTCAAATATGTCTGGCGGCCCCAGGACGGGACCGAGCAGCTTTTCGATCTGAACAAAGATCCGCGCGAGGAACACGACCTGTCGAAACTCCCGGCCGTGGAGGGCTGGCGGCAGCGTCTTGTCCAACGATTGGCGGGCCGGCCCGAAGGCTTTTCCGACGGCAAACAGCTCGTCGCCGGGCGGCCCTATCCGGCGTTGCAGAAAAAGGGAAACCCATAACGTGCCGGGGTCTTGCCCCCCTTCGCCTGGCCATGTCTTCCGCGGCGAGAGCCGGCCTCGCGGGGAGCTTTGACAGGTGAATAGAGACAGGGGAATGAAGCGCCGGCAAAACCAGCAGCCAGGATTGCCAAAATGCTAAAGCAAATCTGCGAATTGCTCTTTGGAGATTCCTGCTTCCCGGATGAGCGCCCGCAAGGTGCCTTTGGCCAGTTCGCGATGATTCGGCACGGTCAAACGCCGCCCCGCAGAATGGCGCAAGATGATGTGGCTGCCCGTTTGGTGGTCCACTTCGTAACCCAATTGGCGGAAGGCTTTAACCGCCTCCGCCCCCGAACAAACGGGCAAGCGGCTCATACCGCCACATCCACAATTTCTTCGCTGATAGGCCCGGGCACGGCTTCGCCATGCTTCTCCAAGCTATACAGGTATCCTTGGATGGCATCCCGGATGTTGGCAACGGCCTCCTGGCGGGTAGCGCCCTGTGAGACACAGCCAGGCAGCACGGGGCATTCGGCGACGAACACTCCATCCTCGTCGGGCTCAATGACAACACGAAACTTCATGCAGGAAAGGTAACCCCAGCATCCTCCATTGACAATAGCGAAACTCCTGACGGACAAACTTCCCCTTCAGTCAGTCGAAAACCCTATTCTCTGTTCCCCGTAAAAGGAACCAGACTGCCACTGGCTTTACGACACCAAGACCGGCATCCCTTCCCAATCCCCCGGTCGTCGTCCCGCCAGCTATTGGTTCAGAACCGAGCGCACCGGCAGCGCGCAAATGTCGCTGCTGGCTGAGGCGGAGCGCGACGACCTCCCTTTGGTCAACGCGCTTTGTGAGGATGTCGAGCTGGCGCGAATCCGGTTGGGAAAACGCCTCCGAAACCACCAAGAAACTCCTGCGCCATTGGTGGCGCGAGGAACGCGCCCGCCGTCTGTTTTTTTGCCAGATTGAAGCGGTGGAGACGATCTTTTACCGCAAGGCCGAGGATGCCCTGTTGACCCTGGCGGGCGAGTGGAAGGAGCGTTTTGCGCAGTTGCAGGCCGGTCGCCGCTGGGTTTCTGCCGTAAATCGCTGGAGCCGCTTGGGCGAATGGGACTTTTTAGTCTGTCGCGATCCCCAATAACTGGCGGCGGGCTTCTCCGGCCTGGTCGCCGGTCGGCGCAAGAAGCTTCAATCCCTTGCCCAGTTGCTTTTCTGCCAGGCGGCATCGGAAGTTCAGCGCCAGCGCGGCGCAGGCTGGACCCAGCGTGATTTTGCCCGCGCTTTGCCGGATCTCCGGTCCCACTACACTCAGCCCATAATCGGGCGGTACACGGAGTTGGCAACAGCTCTGGGAGCAAACTGAGCGCCTGAAATCCTCGCGAATCAGCGAGCGCAACGGGCTTTTGGCCAATTCGCGGTGGTTGGGACGGGCAAGCGGCTCACACCGCTACATCCACCATTTCTTCGCTGATAGGCCCGGGCACGGCTTCGCCATGCTTTTCCAATCTGAGCAGGCATCCTTGGATGGCGTCCTGAGTGTTCGCGATGACTTCCTGGCGGCGCCTCGCGCCTTTCGGCTGGCCTATCCGGTGAAATCAGCGTATCTTCAGCCTAACGAAATTCGTGTCATGAAAAAACCGCTGAGAGTGCTGAGCCCCGTCTTGAAAAGAATTCACCTTTTGGTCCTAAGCCTGTCCCTCTTGTCCGGCAACTTGATAGCCGCGGACGACTTCGCGCTGAAATTTGCCATGCCGCCGCCTTTGGCGCGGCCATGGGTTTGTTGGTTCTGGATCAACGGCAAAATCAGCAAGAGCGGCAGCACGGCAGATCTTGAGCCCATGCAGAAGGTCGGCATCGGCGGCGTGCTTTGGGTGGAAGTCAGCGACATGACATGGGCGCCGGATGGCCCGGTGGCGCCCGCCATTCCGGAGTGGCAGGAGTGCAGGCAACGGGCAGTGTGCGAGTGCGAGCATCTCGGCCTGGAGTTTCGTCCCTATGCCGCCGCGTCGGTGCAAGCTACCCCTGGCGGCAACCTCTTTGAGGACCATCGCCAGATCACCGTGTGGCTCGCCCTGATGTCGAAGGACGAACGGCCGCGAGGCCCAAAAGCAAATGCCATCCATTAGTATGCGTAACCGTCGGAATCACCCGCGATGCTGGGGATGGTTCATCGCTTTCGCCATCCTGTGCGCCGGACAAATGTTCGGCGGCCAGCGGCCGAACATCGTGTTCATTCTCAGCGACGATCAGGCTTGGTGGGATTACAGCTTCATGCGCCGGCCGGGGGTCGAGAAGGCGGCGATTGATCTCAACCCTTCGATTTATCAGGTGGCCCGAACCCCCGCCATAGACCGGCTGGCCGACGAGGGGCTGACCTTCACTCATGGCTATTCCATGCCGGTCTGCCGGCCGTCCCTGGCCTCGATCATCACCGGAACTTTCCCGCGCCAGCACCGCATCACCGGCAATGACCTGGTGGCGGGAGGGGAGCGGATTCCGGACCAGGCGGTGGAATACCAGATGCAGGTATTTCAGACCTTGCCGCGCATTCTCGCGGCGCGCCTTGGCTATGCCAGCTTTCAGACCGGAAAGTGGTGGGAGGGGCATCCCGCCAACGGCGGGTTCACGAACGGCGCCTTCCGCGCCGGCGACACGGCGAACAGCGTTTCCACCAGCAACCCCGATACGCGGCCGCCGCAATGGAGCGGCGGCAAGCCGGGCTATGTCACCGCCCGCCACGGCGATTGGGGACTCATGCTCGGTCGAGTTGACTATGTCAATCAGGTGGCCAATCCGGCTCACCCCATCCACTATGCAAACACAATCGTGCCCGCCACGGACTTCATTAACGCGCAGGTGGCGGCGCGGCAGCCGTTCTTTCTCTGGTATGCGCCGATGCTTCCGCACGACCCCTACGACCCGCCCGCCGGGCTTCGCAACCTTTACGATGACTTGATTGCCGAATCTGACGAAACGGGCGATCCCTTTGCGATCCAATACGCGAACATCGAGCGATTCGACGGGGGCGTCGGCGCCTTGCTGGACCATCTCGACGCGGTCGGCATCGCCTCCAACACCATCGTGGTGTTTACCGCCGACAACGGTTTCATCCCCAGAACGCCCCTCGTGGGCACAGGAACAAACGCGTATGCCCCCAAATCCAAGACCACGGCGTACGAAGGCGGGGTGCGGACGCCGATCATTGTGCGCTGGCCCGAGCGCATCAAGCCCGGGGGGCCGCTGCCCCCCCAGATCATCACCCAGCCCGTCAGCATCGTTGATCTGGCGCCAACCGTGCTCGCCGCGCTCGGCTTGAATCCCTCTCCCGAAATGCCGGGCGTCAATCTTCTGGACCTGAATGCCGTGGCGGCGCGCGGCGCCGTCTTTGGCGAGGATTACAACCTCGGGATGGAGAGCCTCGCCAACCCAAGCGCGTCGCTTGAAGCCCGTTTCGCCATCCGCGACGGATGGAAGCTGATCCTGGCCGCGAACGGGACCGCTGAATTGTATCACCTTTACAACACCGCAACCGGCGCTCCGGTGGACCCCTTCGAAACCAACGACCTCTCCGGCGGCAACCCAGCCCTGGTCAGTAATCTCACCGCCGCGATCCTCGATTGGCAGGCAACGCCTCCGGGTCTCGAATGTCGGATCGAGCCTTCCCAGGCGAGCGCCACCCATCTGCTGCCGGCGCCCGCGGAACTCGGCCAGACCTTCACGGCAAGCAGCAACCAATATCTTGCCGCCATTGAGGTCGGCCTCCAGCCGCTCACGACTTCGCAGACGATCACTCTTGAACTACGGCAGTTGGACGCGATCGGCGCGCCGCTCGGGAATCTCCTGGCGACGGCGACTGTGCGCGGAACGCAGCTCGTCACCAACGAGCTCCGCTGGCATGTTTTTCCTTTTGATTCGCCGGTGCTCCTGAACCCCGGGACAAACTGCGGCTTCAGGCTCGCTTCCACGGCCGGGCCGGGCGCTTTTGCCGTCGCTTACAGCCATCCCGGCACGTATGACGCGGGCAGGATGTATTTCTCCGGCCTCCTCAATGGCGGCCTGTGGACGGCTGGCGTCGGCGACCTCGCCTTCCAAACCCTTTGGACGAGCCATGCCGGAACCTCCCGAACGGTTATCGGCGTTGAAGCGGGGCAGGCGCGCGTTTCGGGTTTGATGACGTGCAAGGGCGTTCCAGTCGTCCTGCAAAACTCGACCAACTTGCAGAACTGGGCGACTGCGGACACGCATGGGAATTTGGACGGGCTGGCATCGTGGACGCGACCCGCCTCCCAGGCGAGCGAGTTCTTCCGCACCCGCATTGACACGCTGGGGGATGTTCTCACCCTCACGTTAACCAACCTCTCAACCAACGTCGTCACCATTTACGCGGAGGATTTCAGCGGGGCGGCCACCAATCTCAACGGGGTGATGCCGGCCACCACAACGGCCGGCGCCAAATGGACGGCTCCCACCGCGACCTTGGCCTTTCTCGCCAACGGCGCGCTGACTAATAATACCGCCGCCACGGCGTATCTCCCATTTGTCCCCACCAACGGGGCCAGATACACCCTCACGGCGCAAATTGCCCAGGGTGGCGCCGACACCAACACTTGGGCGGCCTTCGGCTTTCTCAGAAATCCTCCGGGCACTGGCGCCATTCATTCGGGCGCCCCAACGGGAATTATTTGGGCGCTGACCCGCAACGATTCAGTCAACCCCAATCAGGTCCTGCATGAAAACGTCAACGGCGGCACGGGTCTAACCGCGAGCGGAGATTGGGCCACGGGCGCCGCCACAGTGACGATGACGTTGGCGCTCGACACCACGGGCGGTTCGGGCGCTTGGAACTACGACTGGATTGTGAACGGCGTCCTGATCACGAATCGCTCCTTGCCGTCCGCGTTTGAATCCGTCATTGGCGGGGTCGGTATCGCCAAACACAACAGCATTTCGCCGCACGCCTTTCGGTTCTTTGGCTTGACCCGGCAGTAAGATTGGCGTTCCCGCTCCTTGCTGCGCAGTCTCGGGAGGCAATGCGCGAATAGTCGCCGCAGGCGATGTTCTCCGGTTCCTTGACGTTTCCAGTGGGTGAAGGCGGGGCCAGGAGGATCGGTCAACCCGCTGTTGGAAAACGGAAACCCTTCGCATCCGTTGGCGCCCTTTCCCCTGCTATGAGGGTTGTCAACCTTTTAAGGTAATTTTTTATGTCGTTTTGGCGGCCATTTTTTTGTCGTGGGGCTGAATGAGAACGAAGGAAACAGGGCAGCCGGTGGCCGAGGCCTGCTTCCCTCGTCCCGTGTTCGTGCGGCGGTTTTGTAACCAGACTGGGCGACGGGGTCAAGAGCCAATGGAAAGCCCCCGGCGGGGCGCGTGGGGCGACGCAGACTTTTCGGAGGAAACGTTTTCCCGAGCGGCGGCGCGTCAATTTGATTGACGGCACGGCCT
>Ga0209381_1000526_pt1 | contig 89591 bp, 66 predicted proteins | sample DewCreD2012metaG_FD_184111 | JGI IMG/M metagenome (GOLD analysis project Ga0209381, IMG submission 184111) | Hot spring sediment bacterial and archeal communities from British Columbia, Canada, to study Microbial Dark Matter (Phase II) - Dewar... ... | reverse complement strand
CTTCCCGTGCTTTCCTTCGCCCGACGTCGTGCTCGTCGTCGTCGTCGAGTTTGAAGCCGGTGGGCTTCTGTAGCTGGAAGATTCGACGACGAGGACGACGACAGCGACGACGATTCAGGGGACCGTGTAGCGCCGCGGTGGACGCCGAGGCCTCCTTTGACCCGCTATCAGCCATCCGATGGGTAGCCCCCGAAGGGGGCGACCCAGCCGTAGCCCAGGGCGACCCAGGGGAGCCCTGGGGAAGCGCACCCACCAATCCATGAGCCCCTGAAGGGGGCGATTCACGGCCTCTTGAATCGCCCCTCTCGGGGGCTCCGGCTTTGGGCGCGGACCCTACCCAGGGCTCCCTTCGGTCGCCCCCTGGGCTTCGCTCGGGGCAGGCCGTGGGCTACGACTACTACTGGCTCGCCCGCATTCGCGGGCTAACACCGCTCGTGCGCAATACGCATTCTGCCCTGGCGTAGGTGCGCCTTCGCTCGGTTGACGCAATGACCACGCATGGTATGATAGCAGGCAACCGCTTGACGCTCGCGGCGAGCCGATGCAGAGGAAGGCAAACTGGTGCCCAGACCCTTCTGTTTGGAAGGAGCAAGACATGGGCGGGAAGCCGCCGAAGATGGCCGAGGGGCGGTTTGAGCCGACGTGGGAGTCGCTGGAGCAGTTCAAGCCGCCAGCCTGGTACGTGGATGGCAAGTTCGGCATCTTCATCCACTGGGGCGTCTACTCGGTGCCGGCCTTCGGCAACGAGTGGTATCCCCGCAACATGTACCAGCAAGGCTCCCGCGAGTTCGAGCACCACGTCAAGACCTATGGGCCACAAGAGAAGTTCGGCTACAAGGACTTCATTCCGATGTTCAAGGCGGAGAAGTACGACCCCGCAGCTTGGGCGAATCTGTTCCGCAGGGCGGGGGCGAAGTTCGTCGTCCCCGTGGCCGAGCACCACGACGGCTTCGCGATGTACGATTGCTCGTTCTCGGAGTGGTGTGCGGCCAAGATGGGGCCGCGCCGCGACCTCATCGGCGAGCTGGCCCGCGCCTGCCGCGACGAGTGGCTCACCTTCGGCCTCTCCAGCCACCGGGCCGAGCACTGGTGGTTCTTCGACGGCGGAATGAAGTTCCCCTCGGACGTGGCTGACCCCCGCTACGCGGGCCTCTACGGGCCGGCCCAGCCCAGGGAGATGCAGCCGAACGAGGAGTTCCTGGACGACTGGCTGGCCCGCACGTGCGAGCTGGTGGACAAGTATCAGCCGCAACTCGTGTGGTTCGACTGGTGGATCGAGCAGCCGGCCTTCGCGCCCTACGTGCGGCGCTTCGCGGCCTACTACTACAACCGCGGCGCCCAGTGGGGGCGCGGCGTGGCCATCAACTACAAGCTCAAGGCATTCCCGCCCACGGCCGCCGTCTACGACATCGAGCGTGGCCAGCTAGACGACATCAGCCCCCAGTTCTGGCAGACCGACACCGCAGTGGCCAAGAACTCCTGGGGCTACGTGAGCGACCCCGACTACAAGACGGCCGACCAGGTGATCGGCGACCTGGCCGACATCGTGAGCAAGAACGGCGCGCTGCTCTTGAACATCGGCCCGCGGCCCGACGGCACCATCCCCGAGGGCGACGAGCGCATCCTCCTCGACATAGGCCGCTGGCTCTGGGTGAATGGCGAGGCCATCTACGGCACGCGGCCCTGGAAGGTCTATGGCGAGGGGCCGACCCAGGTCGCCTCCGGCCTGTTCACCGACACGAAGCGCTCGGCCTTCACCAGCCGCGACGTGCGGTTCACCACTAAGGGCGACGTCCTCTACGCCATCGTGCTGGCGTGGCCCGAGGCGGGCGAGGTGGCCATTCAGTCGCTCGGGTCGGCCTTGCGGCTCTACCAGCGGGAGATCGGCGGCGTGCAGCTCCTCGGCTCGAGGGAGCCCGTGGCGTGGACGCGGGACGAGGCGGCCCTGCGCGCCAAGCTCCCCGCCCAGCGTCCCTGCGAGAGCGCCTGCGTCCTCAAGATCACCCCCAAGCGCTGAGCTACGCGCGGGCGTTTGACGCGGCGGCCCCGGCGGCATAGAATGTGGCGCATGGAACCGGATAGTTGCGGTTCCGCGGGCCACTGTGTCAGGAGGACTCGCCGTGATCACTGGGCGGTCGTTGTGGAAGTGGGTGGTCGTGGCCGGGGTGGCGCTGGGGACGGTGCTCGGCCTGGGGTCTGGCCTGTTCGCCGCGGCGCCCAGGCCGCTCCCGAAGGTGAGGCCGCCGGTGGTGAGGCCACCGCTGAGGCCGTGGCGATACGCTCGCAGGGTGCACTTCTGGCACCCGTATGCCCGCCTCCAGCCCGCTCCCCGGGTGTGGGCGGCGCTTGGCTACACCTACTACGCTGGGGGCACGGACTATGTTACCGCGGCCGGCGAGGAGACCGGGGTGGGCGCGCGCCTCGGGCAGATACAGTCGCTCGTGGACATGGTTCACGAGTGGCGGATGATCAACGAGTCGCCGGACGTCCACAAGCGCGTGACCGAGGACGAGGGGCTGCGGGCCGTCCTGGCGAGCATTCGCGCCGCCAACCAGGAGTTCGACCAAGCCACCCGCCAGGCGATGGCAGAGCTGGTGGAGGCCCGCGACGCGGCGACCCAGCTCGCCACGGCTCGCGCCGCCCTCGAGCGCATCACAGAGGCTGTGGAGCGCCTGCCAGAGAAGTAGCGGAGCGGCATCCCCAGCATGCCGAACTGGCAAGCTGTGATTGGCTGCATGGGTGCGCCTGGGAGAAGTCAGCGCCTGGCGCGTCGCCACTTTCGGACGCGCCTGCCCGCCTACAAGTCGCCAAGTCTCCAGGTGGGGAGATTGGCAAGATGAAGGAGGCAGAATGCGCGCTGTGTGGTTCTCAGTGGCCCTGTGTGCGCTGTGCGTCGCGGCCATGGCGGCCACGGTGGCGGTGGACGCGTCGGCCCGCCACCAGACGATCATCGGGTGGGGCGGGACGGCCGGGAAGGTGGATGCTCCCGAGGGCGTGCGGGAGCAGGTACTCGATGTGCTGGTGAACGACCTGGGCCTGACGGGGCAGCGGCTCGAGCCGCCGAGCGGCAACCGCGCCGAGGGCCGCCGCTGGGAGTTCGATAACGACGACGCGGACCCGCGCCACATCCGCTGGGAGGCATTCGCCACGGAGGCGCTCGACCGCCGCGTTGCCGCTGCCGTCGCGCCCTTCAAGAAGCTTGTGGAGGCCAGAGGCGAGCCCTACTACCTCTATGTCAGCCCCTCCTTCTTCGACGGCGGCAGCAGCGGCTCGGCGCCCAAGTGGCTCCTCGACAACCCCGACGAATACGCCGAATACGCCATCGCGTGCCTCCTCCACCTGAAGAAGAGGCACGGCATTGTGGCCAACGCCTGGTCGGTGTGCAACGAGGCGGGGAACAACAATGCGTTCGCCCCACAGGTGATGGCGCGGATGATTCGCGCCCTGGGGCCGCGACTGGCTGCCGAAGGACTGCCCACGAAGATTCAGTTCTCCGAGGGCGTCAACTCCGGCGTCACCTGGCGCTACATCCAGGCCGTCAAGGACGACACAGAGGTCTGGAAGCACGTCGGCATGCTAAGCTATCACCTCTACGGCGACCGGTCGAAGCGGCCGCTTATCCGCGACTTCGCCGTGGAGCGAAAGCTCCCCACCGCTCAGACCGAGTTCATGGGCACCCGCGTGGACGACCTCTACGAGGACCTCACGGAGGGCGGTGTGAGCTACTGGGAGCACTATGTGCTATGCGGGCACGGCAACCAGGTGCCCAACGGCTGCTACCTGGCCGTGCGACACGACGGCACGAGCTTCATCCGCTACGGGCAGTACTGGCGGTTCCGCCAGATCATGCACTACGTCCGCCCCGGCGCTGTGCGCGTCGGGGCCTCGTCGGACGATGCGGCCATTCGCCCCCTGGCCTTCGCGGCCGGCGGCAAAGCCACCGTCGTAATCCTCAACACCACGCGGGGGAGCAAGCCCACCACCATCGCGGTTACCGGCCTGCCGCCGGGAGCCTACGGCGTCTCGCGAGCCGTCGGCCAGAGGCCATACGAGGAACTCGGCGTCAGGAAGGTGGATGATTCGGGGAAGACAGAGGTCGCCCTGCCAGCGGATTCCGTGGTGACGCTCTATCCACACTCCGGCGGCAACACGCCGCCCACGCTCACCGCCTGGGAAGCTCGCCCAACGTTCCTCACTCATCCCGCCGATCGCGCACAGTTGATCGCCGAGGGGACGGATGCGGAGGGGGACAAGGTGACCTTCGCCTGGGCAGTCAAGGCCCAGCCTGCCGGCGCTGCGGCGACGCTCGGCAGCCCCGGCGCCGCCCGCACCGAGGCCACCGGGCTATCCCTGCCCGGCGACTACGTCTTCACCGTCTCCGCCAGCGACGGCCGCGCCGCGTCCCAGCGCGAGGTCTTCCTCCGCGTCCATGCCGCGAACGAGCCGCCGGTCATTGTGGACCTCCACAACCGCCTTCCCGTCGAGCCGACGGCTGCCGCGGGGGCCACGATGCTCCGCGGACATGCCTGGGACCTCGAGGGCGATCCGCTCACGTTTCTCTGGACTGTCGTGAGTCAGCCCGCGGGCGCCAACGCCCAGCTCGACACCCCCGACAAGCCCGCCTGCAAGGTCAGCGGGATGGCCGTCGCCGGCGACTACGTCTTCCAGCTCGAGGCCAAAGACTCAACCCACACTGTCCGGCAGCGCCTCTCCGTTCCCGTACGAGCCCGGTAAGAGTGTAAAGGCCGCAAAGCGTCAGGAGCGCCCAGAATGCGCATCGGACTTGCCAAGAGCGACATCACGCCCCGCGTCGGCGTTGAGCTGTGCGGCTTCGGACCGTTCCTGTGCCGAAAGAGCATCGGCATCCGCGACCGCCTCTGGGCGCGCGCGATGGCGATGGAGCTCGACGGCAGGCGAGTGGTGCTCGTGAGCTGCGACATCATTGGCACGGCGCTTCCCATCACCGAGCGCGTGCGGGAGATCCTTGGCCAGCAGGCCGGCCTCGGCCCCGACGCCGTCCTCGTCTGCTCCTCCCACACCCACAGCGGCCCGTGCACCGGCCCCTACATCGGCTGGGGAGAGCCCGACCCGCCTTACGTCGAGACCCTTCCCACCCGCATCGCCGCCGCCTGCCTCCGGGCGCTTGACCGCCTGGAAGAGGCCGAGCTAGCCCACGCCGAGGTCCCCTGCGAGGGGATCGGCTGCAACCGCGAGTACGACAAGGACGCCCAGCCGCTCGACGTGGTGCTGCGCGACGACTGGCGCCCCGCCAAGCCCGAGCTCACCGACACCACCTGCCACGTCCTCGTCGCCAGGGCAGCGGGCGCCCATCGCGGGCGACGGGCCGGCCTCCTCGGCTTCGCCAGCTACTTCGGCTGCCACCCCGTCGTCTGCTGCGAGAGCACCCGCTACATCCACGGCGACTACGCGGGCGTGGCGACCAACCTCATCGAGCGCGAGCACCCGGGCGCAGTCGGCCTCTTCCTCCAGGGCGCACAGGGCGACGTCAACACCTGCGTCGTCCACAAGCCCGAGCCGGAATCGCTCCTCGCCCTCGACATCATCGCTGCCCGCTACGCCAACGCCGTTCGCAACGGCATTGCCGCCGCGCAGCCGATTGCCGTTGACCGCATCGCCTCCGCCCGCCGCCGGGTCACGTTCTCCCGCAAGCCCTGGGGCGTCGAGAAGCTGAAGGAACTCCTCGCCCAGTACGAGCCCAAGCTCCACGCGCCGGACGCCACGGACGAGTCGCGCGAGGTTCGCATGGCAATGGTCTACGTCACCGCCCTTCGCCGCCTGCTGGCCAAGGCCGCGGCGGGCCAACCTCTAGCCGAGCCCACCGAGGTCGCCGGCATGCGCCTAGGCCCCATCGCCATCCTCGGCTCGGGCTTCGAGACCTTTCAGGCCGTCAAGAACGACATCGTCACTGCCGCCCGCGGCCCCATCACCCTCGTCTGCGGCCTCGTCAACGACACCGTCGGCTACGCCCCCGACCGCACGGCTGCTGCCCGCGGCGGCTACGCAGCCGACATGGTGCCCTTCATCTGCGCCAGCCTCCCCTACGCCAACGCCCACGACGACCTCCTCCGCGAGCTTCTCGCCCTCGATGGAGAGCTGGGATGATGGTTCGGCGATGGCGGCCCGCCGCGGAATGCCTCGCGGTGGCACGCATCGGCGGCGGCCTCGCCGTGGACGGTAGCGGCCAGGTGGGCACCGCTACTGCTTGATGGCCTCGACGCTCATCGTGCCGTCTCCTCCACCTATGTGGTTTCACCCATGCCAGGTTCGTCCTCGAGGAAGCAGTCGAGCGCGGCCGGGTTCCGCTCCATGATGGTGCAGTACATCTTCAGCATGTCGGTCAGGATGCCGCGGTGGGCCTCGCACATGCGGCGGGCGGTGTCGCGGTCGTAGCCGTCGCCGACGGTGGGGCTCGGGGCGCACACCCGACACAGGCGCCACGCCCAACACGCCGCGCACTCGTGGGCGAGGAACTCGTGGAACCCGACGATGATGTCGTAGACCCTGCGAGCGTCCACCCCCGAGCGGATGTGGCCGAGGCTCAGATGCCGCCGGCCGTCGGTCTTCTCGCAGGGGAACAGCTCCCCGGCGTAGTCCACAAAGAGTCTTTCGCTGCTTGGGATGCACATGCCGCGGCGGATGGTCCGGTCGCGGGGGTCTGTGGGGACGGGTCGTTTTCTGAGCAGCATCATCATTGGCGAGAAGATGATCGTGTGGATGGAGAAGTCGAGGTCGCCCCGCCGCGCGCCGAGCGTTCCGCGGCAGGCCGTCTCAATGTACTCGTCCCTGAGGTGGTCCATGCCGGTCAGAGGCCGTTCCCTGTAGGCCCGCGCGTACACTCCCGCGTCGTCCACGGCGGGACTCGACGAGGTTGCTCCCAGGTCATTGGCCCTGAGCCACTCGACGAGGGCGACGTAGTCGGTCCCCGGCATGGCGACCATGGCGAGGCGCAGGCGGGCGCGGCAGTAGTCAGGATGGAGCTGTTTGAACTCTCGCAGCCGCGCCATCACGACGTCAAACGACCCGGCCCCCGAGCCCGCGAAGACCCGGTTGAGGTCATGCGCCTCGCGCGGGCCGTCCAGGCTCACCAACGTGATGAAGTCGTTGGCGGCGAAGAAGCCCATGAGCTCGCGGGTCAGCAAGGTGCCGTTGGTTGTGATGGAGAAGACCAGTTGCTTTCCTCGGAGCGCGCGCCGCGCATGGGCGACCACTTGGCGGATGAGCTCTGGGGCCAGGAGCGGCTCGCCGCCGAAGAAGCCCACGGCCACGCGCGGGCAGTCGGCGGAATGGGACGCCAGGTAGTCCACCGCCTGGAGCGCCGTCTCCAGGGGCATGGTCTGGTCGGCCCCGGCCCGCTCTCCCCTGTGGCGGTCGGCGTAGACGCAGTAGCGGCACCGCATGTTGCAGTCGCGGGAGACCTCGAGGATGACCTGGCGGCACCTGTGGGCGACGGCCTGCTGGACCTCGGCGAGGCTGGGCCAGAGCTTCAGCGGCAGCGCGGAGGTGGGCAGCAGGACCCCGCCGTGGCCGTCGGCGGAGAGTTCCGCCAGTTCCTCCGCGGTAAACTCCCCATTCTCCAGATACCGCGCGAGGTCCTCTGGAATGGTCAGGATCTGGTTAGTCGCGGTGTCGTAGAGATACGTGTGGGCCTCGGTGGAGAAGACGCGGAAAAGAGGCTTCCCCTGACCCACGCCAGTCTCACTGGGCGGTTTCTCGTGAACGGCTGCCACGGGCATCATCTGCTACACGATGCGGAACCAGGAGCTGAAGAAGCCGGCCTGCATCGCAAAGTTGGAGCAGTTGCTCCAGCAATAGCCCGCGCAGGGCGCCTGGCCTTCGACCTCGGCCACTTTGCCTTTCGGCCTTCCCTTGGCCGCGGCCTTGGCCCCTGCGATCAGGCCCTTCTCGAACTCCGCATAATCGGCTTCTCCCAGCTTCTGCCTCAACCATTCGCGGGGGTCGCCCATCTTTCCCTGTGTCGCTCTTGCCATCTCGAGGCTCCTTTCGCTTGGGACCCACACGGGGAACCTGCGAGCCGCTCCTCGCGCCAGGCCTGAGCCACCAACTCTCGCTACGGAGTATACCCGCGGAGAGTCAACTTGTCAATGAGAAAAAACTGAGGTGTGAGCGCTGGCTCGTGCGCGGCGGCTCGGCGGGGCGACCGCAACGGTCCGCGGTGGGGTCGGGAGCGGGACGCAGGCAATGCGGTCCGTGTGGGTGCTTATGCCTACTTGGCGTCTTCTTTCGGGGGCTTGGGCTCAGGCTTTGGGGTGCCGGTGCGCTTGGCGGGCTTGGGGGGGCCGGTGGGGATTTCGCCGCGGATGACGGGGTTGCCGATGAGCTCGTACTCGCCCTTGTTGGGGTAGAAGATGATGGTGTCGGCCTCGCCGTTGCCCTGGGCGCGCTGGAGTTGGGGGCGGGGCTTGCCCTCGACGGAGGTCATGGTGATCTTGCCCACCTTGAGGTCGTAGTCGGCCTGGTGGCAGGTGGCGCGCCAGGCGTCGGCGGCGTCGGTGGTCGTGGCCGGGCGCTCGCCGGTGGGGCTCACCTTGATCAGGTCCACGGTCGAGAGCTGCACGTCGCCCACGGCGAGGATTTTGACGAACTGCTTGGTCTGGGGGTCCACCGAGCCGTCCATGCGGGCGCAGTCCACCCGCAGGTCACCCTTGAGGACGAGGACATTTCCGGTGAAGACGAACTTCCCGCTGTCGGTGTTGTAGACGATCTTGTCGGCCCAGGCCTGGAGGCGCTCGACGGCTTCCTCGGGGGCCTTCTTGGGCGAGGGTGCGGGGGCGTCTGGGGCGCCGGCCAGGGCCGCTCTCCCTAGGATCAGGACGGTCAGCGCCACGGCTGCGAGACGGGCCATCTGGTTGCTCCTGGAGCCAAGCGAGAACTTCGAGGCCTTGTGGACTTCGGACGCCCTATTATATGTGGAGAGGCCCGGAGATTCCAGGCGAGGAAGGCGGCGGGGCACGGTCCTTGTGGGCCGTGCCCTGTTGTGCGAGTTGAGGTTGGAGGTGGTGGCTATTGCCAGTAGTAGAAGACGATGGGGCCGAGGTAGGTGATGGTGATGTCGTCGAGGACGGGGGTCTGGCGGCCTTTGATGAGGCCCCTGGAGGCGTGGCCTGGGTTCTCGCCGTGGTAGGCGCGGAGGATGACTTTGTACTGGATGGTGGAGGCGCCGGTGGTGGTGATGGGCTGGCCGTTCTTGAGGAGTGGGCCGCCGCCGAAGATGCCCTGCCTGGGGGGCGTGTCGTCGCCGAGTTTGGGCACGTCGTCGCTCTCCTCGCCGCCGAGTGAGACTTTGACGCGGATGGGGGGTTCGCTTGGGCAGCCCCAGCGCTCGGCGTCGGGCATCCAGGGGAGGAAGCCTGTGAAGGTGACGGCTCCGAGGGTGATGCGGTCGTCGCCGGTGTTAGGCAGGCTGATGTTGCTGGAGGTGTAGGTGGACTCCTGGCCGGCGGCGGTCTCGTAGCGGACGTCTGGGTTGATGGAGATGTCGAGGGTCTTCTCGCCTGTGATGCGGTAGGCGGTGATGCCGTCAATGGTGCCGGCGCCGCCGCCGTCGAGGCGGAGGGCTGGGCCGCCGCCGGCTGGGGTGCAGAAGTTGAAGGCGGGCTTCTCGTTGTCGGGGCCAACGGCGGAGCTCTGGCCGTCCACCCAGATGCGGAGGCGGCAGATGACTTCGGGGTCGAGGCGATAGTCGGGTTTGCCGCCGGCGCCGCCGGTGTCGTCGTCGCGCCAGTTGGTGGCGGGGTTGCCGTCAGTGTTGTAGGCCGGCTCGTTGTTGTGGTCCTCGTCGTCGTTTGCGCACTCGTACCAGGCGAAAGCGATGTGGTGCCATTCGCCGGCTTTCCAGGTCGAGATGTCCTTGTAGGTGCCGTCCTCGTGGGTGCTGGTGTGGCTTCTGTACTTTGCGTAGGCGCCGGGCGTGGAGGGGTTGTGGTTGGGGTCGGGGGACCAGTCAGTTACCTCGTATTGTCGGTCGCTGGTGGAGATGACTTGGAGCTGGAGGCGGGCGTTGTTGACGCGCAGGGAGAGTTCTTCCTTGGTCTTGTCCTCGCCGTAGATTCGCAGGATGGTGTGGGTGCCGGTGAAGAAGGCTTCGTCGGGGCGGAACCAGAAGGCGACGACGCCGCCCTCGTGGCGCTCGGGGGTGCACAGGTTGGTGACGGTGTAGTCCACGTAGTGGGTGGAGTTGGCGAGGTGGAGGCCGTCGGAGAGGAAGATGCCCTTCTGGGTGCCCAGGGCGTCGCTGAGGATGGTGGCGCCGGGTGGTGTGGAGGAGTGGAAGCCGCCGCCGCTGTCGGGCGCGAGGTTGCGGTTCTTGAAGTTCTGGAGGAAGCCGTTGTTGGGCGGGGGGGACACGTCCTTCTTGCGTGCGGCGAGCCAGCCGTCAATTGTGGAGGCATCGGTGAGTGAGCCGCCGGCGGCATAGATGTTGTTGGGGCCTGTGGCGACGCTGGCGAGGGTTGGGGAGCCCTTCTCGAAGTCTTCCTGGGTGGTGTGGTGGATGACGTCGTAGGCTTTGATGGCGGCGGAGTGTTCGACGACGCCGTCGGCGCCGAGGATGACGTAGAAGGTCTGGGTGCCACCGGTGAGCAGGGTGGTGTCAATGGGGGGTGCGACGATGAGCCTCCCGCCTGGCGGGGTGGGGTTCTTGATTGTGTCTATGATCGTGCGCTCCTGGATGGAGGGGTGGATGACGAGTTCGATGTCCTCGCCCTGCGGCCCGCCGCCGGTCTGGACGCTGGCTCTGTAGACGACGACGCGGTGGCCGTTCCACTGGTCGTCTTCCCAGGAGATGCAGTTGTTGGCGTCGGCGATCTGGTTGGCGGACACGGTGATCTTTGCGGGGTCATAGGTGGGGTCGGCGGCTGCGGATGGGCGGTCGAAGAGCGGGCCTGGGCCGAGGATGAGGTAGCGCGAGGTGGCATCGGGCGGGATGCTCCAGCGGTCCACGATGAGGGTGCGGCCTTTGCCGTCGTTGGCGGTGCGGTCGTCCTTGACGTAGACGATGCCGCGCAGTTGGCCTTTGCCTTTGCCCTCGTGGATGAGGACGGAGTATCCGCGCCACTGGTTGGGGCTGGCCGACCAGATGTCGGCGTCCACGCTGTCGGTCAGATGGGTCCACTTGTCCGTGGGGTCAGAGACGGTTGCGCAGGTGCCGGAGTAGGCTTTGACGAATGTGTAGGTGCGGCTGTAGACCTCGAAGCGGCCCATGGAGGAGAAGCAGAAGGGGTGGCCGTCCTGGCCGCGGGTCATGTTGTTCTTGCCGAAGACCTGGGGCTCGACGGGGGTGCCGGCGTCGCGGTCGCGGAGGAACTGGTTCCTGGCCGGGGGGTTGGCGCTCTTGTCGTGGTGGGCGAAGGCGAGGTTGTAGGCGTTGTGGCCAACGAGCCCGGTGGGGAAGGTGTTGGGCGAGATGCCTGCGAGGACCGTCTCGATCTTCTGTCGCGTGAGCTTGTTGGCGGCTCCTGTGAAGGGGTGTTGCATTCCGGGGACGGCGTCCGCTGCCAGGCTGTAGAGGAAGCTGACGACCTCGTGCCAGGAGTCGAAGGGTCCGAGGGGGTAGAGGCGCCAGCCGTGGAACTCGCGCTGGAGTGCGGCCTTGAAGGTGGGCTCTGTGGGGACGGGGTTGACTCCGCTGGCGGCGCCCAGCCAGTCGAGCCAGGTGGCATCGGTGATCTTGGCGGAGCCGGCAAGGTCGGGCAGTGCCCAGATGCGGGGGTTGGCGGGGTCGCGCTTGCGGATGACCCACTTGCTGACCTCTTTGGCCTCGGCCTCGGAGAGGAAGTGTCCTGCGCTGGACTGGAGGTTTCTGAGGACGGCGTAGATGAGTTCTTCGCCGGCGGTGTTGATGTTGATGGGGCTGCGGACGTAGTCGGGCGGGGTGGAGGTGCTCTCGGAGCGCTCGAGGGCGCCGCCGCCGCCGGTCTCGGGGCGGATGATGTAGGGGAAGCCGTCGGTTGTGGGGAGCTGGTGGGGCCAGGAGTATACGGTGACGTAGTGCTTGAGGATTTCGAACTCTTCGGCCGTGAGAGCCGTCATCTCGGCCTTGAGCTGGTCGAGGGAGGCGAAGCGTTTGCCAGGGAGGGTTTCGCGCTTGGCGATGATCTTGGAGGCGAAGCTGGTGTCGCTCGGCTGGATGCCGAGCCGGCTCAGAAGGGTCTGGAGGACGCTTGTGAGCCAGGTGCTGTCGGTGCCGTCGCGGTCGTTGATGTTGAGCTTGCCGGCGCAGTCCATGACCTTGACCATGGAGACGGCGATGCGGTCGCCGAGGTCGTCCTGGACGAGTGCGTAGGAGTTGCAGGCGAGGTTGCAGTAGTGGATCTTGTCGTCGCCGCCGTCGGCGACGGGGGGTGTCTTGTAGCCGAGGGAGGCGATGGTGGGGTCTATGAACCACGGGGAGGCCGGGCTGTCGGTGGGCTCGGCGATTGCGCCGACCCGGAAGCCGTTGGCGATGCCTGGGTAGGCGTTGGCGTAGCCGTAGCGGACCTCGCTGATGGCGTAGTGGATGGCGGCGCGTGCGATGAGGTCGTTTTGTGCCGAGGCGCGGTAGTAGCGCGAGATGTCGTGGTGTAGGCGTGCGAGGACGGCGAAGCCGAAGCCGATGACGGCGAGGACGGCCAGGAGGCCCACCGTGATGAGGAGGGCGGTGCCGCGCTTGGGGGTGTTTGAGCCACGCATTGGGGTCACTCCGTTCTTTCGCTCTTTTTCCCGCCTTGCGTCAGGCGAGGGACTTGGGACTTAGAGGTTTTTGTTCCTTGCTTGCTGGCAGTATGCCGATTTCTCGCCGATCGCTTGCGAGGAAACGCGGTCAGATGCCGCTGCCGCCCAGATAGGTGCCGCAGGTGATGGTGAGGAGGACGCTGCCCTTGGCGTCTGCGAGGCGCAGCTCGATGATGATCGAGCGGGGGAGGCGGGGCACCTGGCCGTCGGCCAGGTTGGCGTCGCGCCATTCCCTGTAGGCGGCCGCCGGCGCCACGGGGGTGCCGTCCGTCGTGTCGTCGTCAATGTAGAGGATGCGCATGGAGTCGACTGCCACGCCCATTGGCGAGGCGGCATAGGCGTTCCGGTCGGGAGGCGCTGGGCCGTTGATGGTGGCGGGGGTCTTGATGCCGCGGTAGAGCATGTACCTGCCGTTATCCAGCCGCAGCTCGTACAACACGTCGGCCAGTGCTCCGTTGTCGCCGACGGGTGCGACGAACTGGATGGAGTCGGCGCTGGAGTCTGCCCCGACGGTGTCGCGGGTGATCTTGAGGTAGCCGACGTCGAGCGGGGTCATGCTGCCGAGTTCCTGGCACATGCGGTCGAGGACGGCGCGCGCGCCGCCGACGAGTTCGGTTTCGGTGAACACGGTGGCGGAGAAGCGTGTGGCGGAGGAGTAGAGGTTGAGGATGCCCCACATGAGGAGCGCGGTGAGGCTGACCGAGACGAGGAGCTCGACGAGGGTGAAGGCTCGGCGCGCGGCCGGGCTATGGCGGTAGAAGGCGTTCATTTCTCTGCTCCCTTCGCGTCCCTCCCCTCTGGTCCCCGCCTCGTGGTTCGCCTCAGGGTGCGCGGCCGGCCGACATGTAGGCCACGAAGTGGCCGATGGCCAGGGGGCTGACCTTGTCAATGGAGTATTCGCCGGCGGGCGCCCTGTAGGGGAAGCCGCTGTAGACAAAGATGTCCACCCGCACTGTGTCGCGCATTTCGGGGGTGGGCGCGCTGAAGATGCAGCCGTAGGAGTAGCGCCACTGGTCCTTGGGCTTGTCGGGGTCCCCGTAGGTGGCCACGGGCATGGTGCGGGTTTCGTTATTCTCGGGGTCCGCAGGGTGGTCGAGGGGGTCGGTGCCGGAGAGCGCGCCGAGGAAGGCGGTGGGGTAGCTCTTGGTGCCGGTCTTGTTGCCGATGATGGCGAAGTGGTCGCCGGCGCGGACCGGCTCGTACTGGGTCTCACCGGGGTTGTAGTTGAACCTTGTGAGGCCGCAAGTGAGGGTGTCGCTGCCGCTGGCGGTGATGCGGTAGCAGCGGCCGACGGCCGAGCCGGAGGTCAGCACCATGTAGTAGTCGGTGAGGCTGACGGTCCAGTTGGGGTCCTGGTTGCCCATGACCTGGCACTGGACCTGGTTGATGCCTGTGATGGCCCTGATGGTGCCGACGCGGTAGACCTCGGAGAGTCCGGCGAGGGGTTCGGTGGCGGTGTTGGTGCTGGGGGCTTTGATGAGGTTGATGCGGCCGTAGAGGCGTGCCTGGGCGTGGCGCGCGGCCAGGGCGCCCACGCTGCGTTCGACGGAGGTCCGCGCCAGCCTGTAGCCGGTGGGGAAGAGGGCCATGATGCCCATGATGCCGATGGAGAGGACGAAGATGGAGATGACGACCTCGATGAGGGTCACGCCACGGCATCGGGCTGGGGGTGAGATGGGGGCGAACATGGCGGGTCTCCGAGCGGGTCACTGTTTCGTCGGGAGGTCGGCGTCGGCGGCCTCGTCGGACGTGTAGGACCGTATGACCCCCGTGAGGGGGGTGATTTCGATGAAGGCGCAGCTCAGCCGCACCTCGTCAATGGGCGCTTCGCGCGTGGTGTGGAGGCGCAGGAGGAAGGGCGTGGTGGGGTTGGGGTCGGAGCTGGTGCCGTCCACGCTGTAGACCCTTACCGAGCCGTCGGCCTTGAAGCTGATGGTGAAGACGGTGGGGACGTCGGCAAAGGACTTGGACATGTTGTCGCCGTTGGCCTTGATTCGGACGGCGACGAACTCTGGGAGCTCGGTCCATTGGTAGATGGGGTCGCCGGCGTTGGGTGCGGCGCCCCATTTTTCGGGGCTGGGGACCATGCGTTGGGCCTCGAAGCGAACGGTTCGGCGCTGCTGGATGGCGCGCAGGCGGGCGGAGTCGAGGACGGCCCGCAGGCGCCGGGCCGCGTCGCGGGCGCCGGCCGACCGCAAGGCCGGGCCGACCGCCAGGATGGCGATGGAGAGGACGAAGATGATGATCCCGATGCTGGTGAGAAGTTCGACGAGGGTGAACCCGGGCGTCGCCCTCGTCCTCGTTCCGCTGGGATGATGGGTGCGCCGGCTCATCGGCCGCCTCCGAAATTGTTGATGTCGTCAGGGTCCATCCCGCGGTCCGTACAGTCTACGACGCCCGGGGCGGAGTTGTTCTCCTTGTCGGTGTAGACGTCGGTGCGCTGGTCGGGGCCTTTGGAGTGGAGCTGGAAGGTGGTGGCGTTGTAGAAGAGCTTGAGGTCTGGCGGAGGCCCGAAGTAGGCTGGTGGTGGGAGGCGTTGGTCGTTGGTGCCTGTGCCCTTGAAGTCGTCCCACAGGGGTGTGGTGCCGTAGCAGTTGGGCAATGCTCTGCCCGTCGAGGGGTTCTTCAGCGGGGTGTCGTCTGTGGGGTCGTTGATGCGGACGCCGTGGAGGTAGAGGGTGTTTGGGACGTAGTAGTAGGGGGTGCCCCAGGGGTCGAGGATTTGGCGCTTGGTTCTGGAGGCGGCGTTGATGAACTCCCAGGTGTCCTTGGCGCCGGCCCAGCCGCGGCCTTGGCCGCCGGCGGCGGGGTCGGTGAGCCACTCGTAGAGGCAGCGGTCCATGAAGTCCATTGCGGCGGGGTTGTCGGGGTTGCCTGGGGTGTAGGGCCTGCCGGGGTAGACGCCTTTGTCTTCGTGGTACTGTTCGATGGCGATGGAGATGAGGTGGATGTCTGCGCCGGCGGCCTTGCACATGGCGCTGGTGCGCAGCCTGGGCACGAGCACGACTAGCGAGGCGGCGAGCACGGTCATGATGGCCATGACGATGAGCATTTCGGCCATTGTGAAGGCGGCCTGGGGGTGGGCGGAGCAGCATGGTTTCCAGTGGCCTGGCTTCCTGGCAGCACTGGCTGCGACCCTCCCCCTACCCCCTCCCTGGGAGGGAGAGGGGTTCGGAGCCAGCTCCCATGCGGCCTGTCTCTGAGAGGGAGGGGGGTTCTGCCCCCTCCCCCTTGTAGTAGGGAGAGGGCAGGGCGAGGGTCGGGCTCCGCGGCGATGGGTAGGCCTGCCAGCACCAGTGGCCATGCCTGTGGTTTGCCGCGGGCTCGTTGCGGGTGTGGGTCGCGCGGTCATGGTGCGGCTCCCTCTGGGTCTACCAGTTTCCGACGTAGCGGTTGATCTCGCCCGTGCGCTTGGTGCCCTTGACGACGAAAGCCTGGTCGCCGTTGTAGCGGGCGCCGTCGTTGGTCAGGGCGTCGCTCTGGTACTGCGTCCACGAGGTCGTGTTGATGGTCACTGCGGTCCCCGAGAAGGTCTGCATGTTCCGGTCGGCGTAGGGGCCGCAGGAGAAGAGGTCGTAGTTTTTGGGGTTGTTGATGGGCTGGACGCCGCTCTCGCCGTTGGAGGTGCCGGGCTGCTGGTTGGGGGCGTTGGCGACGTAGCGGGTGTAGATGAGCGGCCGCCCCCAGGCGTCCACCACAGCGTCAACCACGTGGTCGCCGTCGGTGTCAATGAACTGGCTTTCCTTGACCTTGACGAGGGTCTTGAAGCCCTTGTTTTCGTCGGTGTTGGTCATCAGTTCTCTGACGGCGAGGGCGCCGCCCTTGGGGTAGCGCCCTTTCATGTCGTGGAAGAGCTCGATGGCCATGGAGAACTCGGCTACGGTGATGCCGGAGGAGCGGATCTTGGAGGACTTGCCGGCGGCCTGGACGCCGACGTATAGGACGCCGACTAGGATGGAGATGACGCTGATGACGACGAGGAGCTCGATGAGGGTGACGCCGCGGCGGGGCGCCGAACGCGGGATGCCAGATGAGCATGGTCCCCGATTCTGGCGCTTTCTCTCAGCACTCGCTCCGACCCTCCCCCTACCCCCTCCCTGAGAGGGAGGGGGGTTCTGACCCCTCTCCCTTGTAGGGAGAGGGTAGGGTGAGGGTCGGGCTCGCAAGCCTTGCACGGGCTCACCAAGACCAATGGCCCCACTTGGGACAGGTGCCCAAGCGGTCGTGGGTCGGTATCCGCGTCTGGCCATCGCTGTCGCCTTCCTGTTTGCCGAGGCTATTGCTTCCAGTTGCGGATGTCGTCGGCGCCTTCGCCGTCGTTCTTGTTGTCCATGGCTTTGGAGCAGAACTCGATGAATGTGAGCTGGCTGATCGCCGGCAAGTCGTTGGCCCCGGTCTGGCCGTCGGGGCCGACGGAGTAGAGGTCGTACTTGGTCGGGTTATGTGGCGGTATGACGCATGCGCCGCTGGAGGGGAAGTTGTAGTAGCTGTCGGCATATCCTGGGAAGGGGGGTCGGTTGTAGAGGATGGGGCGGCCCCAGTCGTCCACAAGCTCGGGTAGGCCGTTGCCATTGAGGTCCGCAACCTCTCCACTGCGGCGGGTCCGCAGCACCGGGTGCTTTGGGCTCAGGAAGCCGTTGCAGAGGAAGTAGTAGAGGGCCTCGGGGGGGTAGGCTGGGGTGGCGAGCTGGACCTTGACGTAGCTCGGGGGGCTGCCGGTCATTGCGCCGCGTGGGTTGATGACCCAGGCGCCTGCGGGGATGAAGTCGGGCGGATAGTGGGCGAAGGTGTCGCAGTAGAGGTCGAGGGCGATGCGGATGCGTCCGATGAATGCCTCGGTGGTGGAGGATCTGGTCTGGACGATGACGGAGAACATCGCGGGGAGGAGCATGGCCGCCAGTGCGGAGATGATGCCAATGACTACGAGGAGCTCCACGAGGGTGAAGCCCGCGCGGCTCTGAGGGTTGGCGATGCGACGCTTCATGGGCCTCTGCGCTCCTGCCTATCTCCAGTTCCCGACCCAGCCTGTGGCCGTGGTGGTCATCCCCGAGGGGCCGTAGGACCACAGGTCGTAGGTGTCGGGGTTGTGGGTCGGGTTGGCCCCGTCGTCGAAGCCGCTGTCCAGCGGTGCGGGGTTGATGCTGCCATCGGGCTGTGTGGTGCCGAAGACGCCTGGCATCACGGCGCCGGAGGGATAGCTCTTTCGGCGGTACTCCAGGGCGCGGCCCCACACGTCTACGATCTCCGGCAGGCCATCGCTGTCTGAGTCTAATGCCTGTTTGCCGGCCTCCAGCTCCAGGTAAGCTGCGCGCTTGGTCGTCGCGTAAGGGTTGCTGAGGCAGTAGTAGAGCGCTTCAGTGGACTGCGAGGTGCCTGGGAAGCTATCCCATTTGGAGCCGTCCGTGAACTTCCTGGTTGGGGCGCCGGCGGGGATCTTGTCGGGCGGTGTGTAGCCCCAATCCTCGCTGAAGCGGTCAATCGCCATCTCGATCTGCGAGATGAGGCTGCGGGTGGTGGCCACCTTGGACGCACGGCGAGCGGAGACGACGATGGGCACGAGGATGGCGGCCAGCGAGGCCACGATGCCCATCACCACGAGCAGCTCGATCAGGGTGAAGCCGCCCCGGGCGCCGAGCCGTCCGGAACAAAGCTCGACGAATCCTAAACGGCCTCGGCTCAGGCTCTTATGTCTCATCCCAGCGGCTCCAGGGGAGGCGACCACAGGGCTCGGCGGGGAGCACCCTCTGTCCATAAACATTCTACCCCCGTGCCCCTCGCTGTCAAGAGCTCGGACACCGCCACGCGAATCAGCGGACGAGCAGGCAACGGCACCCTCCCGAACATTCCAATACGCTCGGGAGGGTAACGTCCCTCAGCCACCGGCCCGGCCACCCTCCCGAAGGTATGGGAACCTTCGGGAGGGTAGTCGGGCCCAGACTGTGCGCGCCATCGCGTTGGTGTGCACATAGCAATCGGGCGCGGAGCCCTGGGGATGGGTCCCGCGCCCGGGGAGTCAGAGCGACCTGCCTCTCGCCTCACTGGCCGCCGCCGAGCTGCTGCATCAGCGAGATGAGGGGCATGAAGAGGGCGATGACGATGAAGCCGACCGCGCTGCCCAGCCCGATGATCAGCAGCGGCTCGATCAGGCTCATCATGCCGCGCACCAGGGCGTCCACGTCCTCGTCATACGTGTCCGCCACCTTGATGAGCATCTTGTCCAGCTCGCCCGTCTCCTCGCCAACGTCTACCATGTTCAACACCATGGGGTCCACCACCCGCGTCTGGCCGAGCGGGCCGGCGATGTTCTCGCCCTCGCGGATGCTGTCGTGCACCCGCCCGATGGCGTTCTCAAACACCGCGTTGCCCGTGGCCTCCTTGACGATGGCCAGGGCCTCCAGGATGGGCACGCCCGACGAGATGAGCGTCCCCAGCGTACGGGCGAAGCGCGAGACGGTGGACTTGCTGATGATGATCCCGAACAGCGGCATCTTGAGCTTCACCTTGTCGAGCACGTAGCGGCCCGTCTTGTTGGCCGCCACGATCTTGAAGAACACGAAGATGCCGAACGGCACGGCCGGCAGCAGGAACCACCACTGGCGAATCCAGTTGCTGAACGCGATCAGCATCTGGGTCATCTGCGGCAGCGTCATCCGCATGTCCTTGAACATTTCCTCGAACTTGGGGATGACGAGGATCATGATCGCGGCGAGGATGCCGCCCGCCGCCGTGATGACCGCGATCGGGTAGATCAGGGCCGAGATCACCTGCTTTTTTAGCCGCTGCGACTTCTCCATGAAGGCCGCCAGACGCTCCAGGATCGCGTCCAGCACGCCGCCCGCCTCCCCCGCACGCACCATGTTCACGTAGAGCTTGTCAAACGTCTTCGGGTGCTTCGCCAGCGCCTCGGACAGCGAGGAGCCGCCCTCCACGTCCTCCGCAACGTCCCCGAGCTGGTTCTTCAGCACCCCGGGCTTCTGCTGCTCCTCCAGAATCTTCAGGCTTCGCACGATCGGCAGCCCGGCGTCCACAAGCGTGGAGAGCTGCCGCGTGAACGTCGCAAGCTGCTTCGACTTCACCTTCCCGAAGGCCAACGTCTTCTTGCGCTTGCGCGCACCCACCACCGGCGCCCGGGCCTTCTTCGCACTCTTCTCCTTCACATTCGTCGGGAAGAAGCTCTTGCTGCGGATCTTGACGATGGCCTCTTCGCTCGAGGCCGCCTCCACCTCTCCGCGTACCACCTGGCCCTGGCTATCCAGCGCCTCGTACGCAAAAACCGGCATGGACGGCTCCTTCACACAATGCCCGCCGCCGCCTCGGTCAAGGCGCCAGGCGAGCCGCCCCAGCATACCCTGCGCTCGTCCCCATCACATTCTACCCCTCCGCCCCCGATTGTCAAGCCCCGCATCGCCTCACGCGCCCCCGGTTTGTCAGTCTTGTGGCTTGGAGCCCTGCAAGGGCGGTCTATCATAGCCCAGGACGGAGCGGAGCGAAGCGAAGCCCTAGGTCTGGGGTTGTAAGGGAATCAGCCCTGTAAGGGCGAGATAGAGGGCCAAGGCGCGTGCTATCGCGCCCTTACTACACCTCCCTCCCGAACGTTCCAATACGTTCGGGAGGGTAACGCCCCACCCCGCCACCGCGCCTGAGCCCTACCCTCCCGAAGGTATTGGAACCTTCGGGAGGGAATGGCCAGTCTTTCCAGGGCTTCGCTTCGCCCTGGGCTATCGTAGTTCGCCCCTTCGGGGCTGCACAGGCCGAACGACCGGAAACTGGGGGCGCGTCAGCCGCATCGCCCCCGCGCGACCTCGGTGTCGGTAGTTCCGTGCGTTGCGGCCCGTGGTGGCTCAGGATAGGTCGAGAACCGAAAGTGGGGTCGTGTCAGCCGCATCGCAGGGACACGCGGCCCGGCTCTCGTCCGCTTCCCAGCCCCGCCGCGAGCCCCGTAGCACACAGAGGGCCAACTGCGTGCGCAAGGAATCGGGCCTCTGTGCCAAATGCTGGCACGCCGCCTAACCAACTATCTCCCAAGCGCTTAGGGCAGCGCGTGTCATAATCGGCTTCTCGTTGCCGCCCGGGTCGCGGGCCGTTCGGCAGGGGTTGTGCTCAAGCTGGACGTTGGCCGGTCTGAGCGCAGTTGCTTCGGAGGCTCGGGGGCGGTATACTCGGCGTCGTTGTGGCGTGTCCCTGCGTTCCCAGGAGGCGAAGCGATGTGGCGAGCGGTCGTGCTGGTCGGGCTGTGCGCGGTGGCAGGCGTGTGCCTTGCGGCAGAGAAGGCCGAGGAGGGCTGGGTTCCGCTCTTCGACGGCAAGAGCCTGGAGGGCTGGAAGGCGAGCGAGAAGGCCGAGTCCTTCAGCGTGCGCGACGGGATGATCTGCGTCGAGAGCGGCCGCAGCCACCTCTACTACGACGGCCCTGTCCAGAACCACAACTTCAGGAACTTCGAGCTGAAGCTCGAGGTGATGACGAAGCCGGGCGGCAACTCGGGCGTCTACTTCCACACGGAGTTTCAGCCGACCGGCTGGCCGGCCAAGGGCTTCGAGTGCCAGGTCAATCAGACCCACCCCGACCCGAAGAAGACGGGGAGCCTCTACAACATCAAGAACGTGATGAATACCTCGCCGGTGAAGGATAACGAGTGGTGGACGTATCACATCACCGTCAAGGGGATGCAGGTGGTCATCAAGGTCAACGACAAGGTCGTCACCGAGTACACGTTTCCCGACGACGCGACGCGGAAGCCCACCAGCGGCACCTTCTGCATCCAGGCCCACGACCCGAAGAGCAAGGTGTACTACCGGAACATCCTGGTCAGACCGCTGCCGGACTGATGCCCGCGCCTACAGCTTCTCCCAAACCGCCCTCTCGATGCCGTCAATCACGGGCAGGGGGAGGTTCTTGTGGACTCGCAAGAGCACCCATTCCTCGAGCACTTCGCGCAACTGCTCACGGCACTCCTCAAGCGTGCCCGCATTGGCATAGGCCCCCTGGCACTCGGGGACCTCGCCGTAGCAGGTGCCGTCGTCCGGCAGAATCTCGTACCTCGCGTGGCGAAGAGCGGCCTGGACGTACTCAAGTAGCATCGCCGGCGCCTCCGTGATTTCCTTAGCCCCTCCCCATCATACACTGGCAGCCTGGCGTTTCAAAGGGCTTCGCAATGGGGGCCGGCTCGCCTCGCGGTTCAGAAGCACAACCAGGCGCCGGCCGCGATGGCGATGAGGAGGATGAGGACGCTGGCGCAGCCGCTTCTCTTGACGGGCGATGGAGTGCCGGAGCTCCCTCCGCTGCCTCGGCTCTTCTCGACCTCGTCAATGGCCAGGAGGCAGGCGGCGGCGGCCTTTGCTCGCCGCTGCGGGTCCTCCCCCACGTGGATGTAGACGTCAATGAGGTTGAGGACGAGTTCCTTGGCGTGGCGGTCGCCGCTCATGCCCTCGACCTTGTGCCGCGCTTCGCGCAATTGGCTCTCCGACATCGTCGCGAGCGCCACCACGATGTTGCGCAACGCATCCATCGGCGTCCTCCGTGTGTCGTGCTGCCGACTTGTCGGCTGGCGGGCGATGCAGCGGCGGCGACCGCGATGGCTGGGCGGCGTGCCACGTCCACCGTGCAGTCTCGCGCACGGGTCGGGCCGCGTAGTGGCGCGCTTGTACCAGTTTCCGCGCGCCGTGTCAACCGCTATTGCGCTCGCCGGGCACAAAGCTCGCCTGGGGCTTGACGCGGCGGCCCCTTTCGCCTATCCTGCGTCCGGCGTTCTGGGGAACCACCGCTGCCTTCGGAGACCTGCTGATGGCCAGAGAAGAGAAATGTCGCCTGCTGGTCAACCTGCCGTCGGGCTTCTTTCGGTGCCCGCAGCTCAAGGGCGTGTTCGCGCGCCTCGGCCGCCTGGCCGTCCTGCGCAAGCGCTCGCACAACAAGGCGGAGGAGATCGAGAAGGACCTGGCGTGGGCCGATGCGGTGCTCATGTGGGCATGGCCCGTGTTGTCGCGCGAGCTGCTGGCGCGCTGCCCCCGGCTGCGGTTCGCGGGGCACATCAATATCGTTCAGGCGAGCGCGAAGGCCGAGCTTGAGCACGGCCTGGTCGTCTCCGAGGCGCGTCACGGCTGGTCGCCGGCCGTGGCCGAGCTGGCCCTCGGCCTGATCTTGTGCGGCCTGCGGAGGATCAGCGACTACCACGCCGCGATGCGGGCCGGCACGGAGCACTGGGTGAGCGACTTTCCCGTGGACATTGACCCGCTGGAGCGGCAGCTCGCGGGGCGGGCCGTCGGCATCGTGGGCTTCGGCGCCATCGGCCGCCGCCTTGCCGAGCTCCTCGAGCCCTTCCGCGTCCATCTGCGCGTCTACGACCCCTATGTGCCGCGGGTCGTCGCCGAGCGCCTCGGCGGCAAACTCGTCCCGCTGGCCGACCTGGTGAAGAACTCCGAGGTCGTGGTGCTTTGCGCGGCGAACAACCCCGGGACGAAGCACCTGCTGGGCAGGCGCGAGATCGCCGCGCTGCCCAGGAACGCCCTCCTCGTCAACGTCGGCCGCGCCTGGCTGGTGGACATGGACGCCCTGGTCAGGCGGCTGGAGAAGGGCGACCTCTTTGCCGCACTCGACGTCTTCGACACGGAGCCGCTCCCGCTGGACTCGCCGCTTCGGAAGCTCCCCAACGCCTGGCTCACGCCTCACCGCGCCGGCGCGCCCATCGAATCAGTCGTCCGCATCCTCAACATGCTCGCCGACGACCTAGAGGCGTTCCTCCAGGGCCGTGAGCTCAAGTACCCCCTCACGATGGAGATGCTCCATGCTCTCCCGGGCTGACGCGAGGATGGGGCGGCGAACCTTACGGGGAGCATACAGGGGGCCACTTTTCGGTGGGGAAGGGCGGTTGCCCTCTGTTTTTCGGGGGGAGGGACGACCGTAAGTCGCTCAGGGGTGGCAACTTATGCGCCGCGCCAGTATTTGGCACAGAGGGCCAAATGCCTTGCACGCGCATTGGCCCTCTGTCCGCTACCGGGCGCAGCGGAAGGCGACCTAGGGCGTAGTCTGTTTCGGACACCACGGGTGAAATTGTGGGTAGGGGCAGGTCCCTCTGCCTGCCCTAACTCGATGAGGGGCAACAACATAGGTGGGCGGGCACGGGGACCCGCCCCTACCTGCGGGCCTGACGGGCGGGCACGGGGACCCGCCCCTACCTGCGGGCCCGATGGGCGGGCACGGGGACCCGCCCCTACCTGGCGTCCGAAACGGACCGCGCCCAGCGCCCTACCGCTTCCGCATCGGCGCGGCCGGGCAGGGACGCACGGACAACGATAGGTTCCGAAGAGACGACAGATAGGGTACGGGCCGCTGGCCGGGACCGCGCCTGCCGTCCCGTTGGGACTGAGCTGGATCTGCCCCCGCATCGTGGCACGACAAAGGAGACCGTGCATGGCCGAGATGACCTCAAGGGAGCGGTTCAGGCGGATGTTTGAGCACCGCGAGGCGGACCGTGTGCCGGTCATTGACGGGCCTTGGGGCGCGACCATCGAGCGCTGGCAGCGCGAGGGGATGCCCAAGGAGGTCTCGTATGTGGACTTCTTCGGCCTCGACAAGGTGGCGCACATCGGCGTGGACAACAGCCCGCGCTTCCCCCACAAGGTGATTGAGGAGACCGAGACCTACTCGGTCTACACCACAGCCTGGGGCGCGACCCAGCGCACCTGGAAGCACGCGGCCTCCACGCCCGAGTTCCTCGCCCACACGGTCGTTGACGCCGACTCCTGGCGCAAGGCCAAGGGGCGCATGACCCCCACCCGCGACCGCGTGAACTGGGAGCACCTGAAGAAGAGTTACCCTGTCTGGCAGCGGGAGGGCTACTGGATCGAGGCCGGCTTCTGGTTCGGCTTCGACGTCACCCACTCCTGGTTCGTCGGCACCGAGCGCGTCCTCATCGCTCTCGCAACCGACCCGGAATGGGTGGTGGACATTTTCAACCACATGCTCGACCTGGACATAGCGCTCTTCGAGATGGTGTGGGAGGCGGGCTACCGCTTCGACGCGATCCGTTGGCCCGACGACATGGGCTACAAGGGGCACCAGTTCTTCTCGCCGAAGATGTATAGGGAGCTGGTCAAGCCCGTGCACCGGCGAGCCATCGAGTGGGCGCACGCCAAGGGCATCCCCGCCATCCTCCACTCGTGCGGCGACGTCAACCCCTTCCTGCCCGAGTTCGTTGAGATGGGCCTCGACGGGCTCAACCCCCTCGAGGTCAAGGCGGGCATGGACCCGGTCGCCATCAAGGGTCGGTATGGCGACAAGCTGCTCCTCCACGGCGGGATCAACGCCGTGCTGTGGGACGACCTGGAGGCCATCACGGCCGAGATGCGGCGGGTCGTGCCCATCCTCAAGCGGGGCGGAGGCTACATCTTCTCAAGCGACCACTCCGTCCCGTCATCCGTCAGCCTGGCCAACTTCCGCGCCATCACCGACCTGGCCAAGGAGCTGGGGGCGTACGAGTGAGGGGGCGACAACTCCGGAGCGCGCCTGCCACCGCCTCATTCAGGGCACGATGATGCCGGCGTGGCCCTCGGGCCGGACGCACTGGAGGTGCCTGACATTGAGGGTGACAAGCCGCTTCATGTTGAGCCTCTCTTCCCATTACCCCCCGTGTGCGGGAGGGGAGTTGCCAACCCTTCTCCCTTTTTGGGGAGGGTAGGGAGAGGGTGTGACGCTGGGCCGCTGTTGACACCTGGCTGGTGCCAACAGAGCTACATCAAGGCTTCTCTGACACGCTACAGTGGTAAGGCAGGAGCGTAGAAGATCCCACGCACCGATTGAAAAGTGCCTGACAAGCCCCCGGTTTGTCAGTCTTGTGGCTTGGAGCCCTGCAAGGGCGCTTTATCATAGCCCAGGGCGAAGCGAAGCGGAGCCCTGGGTCTGGGGTTGTAAGGGAATCAGCCCTGCAAGGGCGAGATAGAGGGCCAAGGCGCGGGCTATCGCGCCCTTACTCCACCTCCCTCCCGAACGTTCCAATACGTTCGGGAGGGTAACGTCCCACCCCGCCACTGCGCCCAAGCCCTACCCTCCCGAAGGTATTGGAACCTTCGGGAGGGAATGGCCCGCCTTCTCAGGGCTTCGCTTTGCTTCGCCCTGGGCTATCGTAGTTCGCCCCTTCGGGGCTGCACAGACCGAACGACCGGAAACTGGGGGCGTGTCAGGAAAAGTGGTGGTTGAATTGTCGTGCGAAAGCGCTATAATGGATATGTCGGCTGTATCGCGGGCGACAACGCGGGAATCAAACATGGCCGACGTGGTGAAGATGGACCCGCGCGCCTGGGCAATGGTCCAGGCCATAGAACGGCGCATGGCCCATGACCCCGCCTGGCGGGTGCTGGTCCACGGCCGCGACTGGCTTTGCCCCTTCTGCGGCGAGGTGGGCTTCACTAAGTTCCAGGCCGGCCGCGCAGCCAAGGACATCTTCCACCATCTTGCTCACAAGTGCCCGGAGTGGGGCGAGGACGTTGGCACCCGCTTCAGCCACAAGCAGCTCCTAGCCAAGGCCCGGCGCCTGGAGCTGGAGGAGTCGCTTCGCTCGAACCCCGCGTGGCGCCTGGGCGACCGCGGTGGCCACTGGTATTGCCCCTACTGCGCCGAGCCGACCCCCATCCGCTGGCACACCGACGAGGCGCGCATCGGGCCGCCAATTGACCAGGTGCAAGCGCACCTCGACACCTGTCAGGCCGTGAGGGACGGCCGTAAGCCCCACTCGGCCGAGGCGCTCACCCTGATCATCCAGGACGCCGATTGCTACGCCGAGCTGACGGCCAAGATGCGCCAGAAGATCGAGACCGAGCCTTCCTGGCGTCAGGCTAGCAGCAGCGGCAAGTGGATCTGTCCGAAGTGCCGCCGGCCCGTCCCGGAGGTTGACATCTCGACCGATCTGCTGCTGACCTCGGTGGCGCCGGCGCAGATGGCCCGACACCTCCTGGGCTGCAACGGCCACCCTGCGCCGGCCCAGCCGCAGCGGAGCGCCGCCCCCGCCGAGAGCGCTCCGCCCCAACCGGCCACGCCAGGCGCAGCGCCTCGCCCCTCCGCAGCGGCAACGGCTGCTCCAGAGCCTGGGCCGCAGGCGCGCCCCCAGCCTGGGGGCGAGCCCTCCGGCCTCAACCTCGAGCGCGCGCGAGAGATCGTCCACAAGATGCTCCCCGCCGAGCTGCCCAAGCTGGAGGGCTATGACCTCTACTGCGTCTATCGCCCGCTCGACATGGTGGGCGGGGACTTCTACGACTGCTTCCTGGTGTCGCCCCACGAGATGGCGATGGTGGTGGGCGACGTGTCCGGCCACGGCCTCGAGGCCGCCATGGTCATGGCCATGGTCAGAAAGTCCCTGCGCCTCCACGCCCAGCAGTACCGCACGCCGGCCGAGGTGCTTCGGCGGACGAATCTGGACATCAACGCGGAGCTGGATGCCCGGACCTTCGTGAGCGCCTGCTACGCCCTGCTCAACACCCAGCAGGGCACCCTGACCTTTGCCCGGGCCGGCCACAACATGCCCATCCTCTTCAACCCCAAGCGCACCCCCGCCGTGCGGCGCCTGGAGACCAAGGGCATCGCCCTCAGCATCTACCGCGGCGGGCTCTTCGACAAGATGCTCGAAGAGATCGAGCTGACGCTCAGCCCGGGCGACGTCTTTGTGCTCTACACAGATGGCGTGACCGAGGCCCAGGGCCCGGATGGGGCCAGATACGGCATGGAGCGGCTCGAGGCCACCATCACGCGCTCGCACGGCGACCTGTCGTGCAGGGGCCTGGCCGCCAGCATCCTCGCCGACGTCTGCGAGTTTGCGGGACAAACCCCACAGTCCGACGACATCGCCCTTATGTGTCTTCGCCGGCTCTGAGCCGAGCGTCAAGAGACCGCGGGCGGCCGCATGCTGGACATCCTCAGGGACAACCTCAACGACGTGCGGGAGCGGATGGCCGCCGCCTGCGCGCGCTGCGGCAGAAAGCCTGCGGACGTCCTCCTCGTGGCCGTGACCAAGACCGTTGGGCCGGCCGTCATCCGCGCGCTTCAGCTCCTTGGGGTCACAGACATCGGTGAGAGCCGGGTGCAGGACGCCTTGAGCAAGCACGAGGACCTCGGCGGCCGGCCGCCCGGCGCGGGGGAGGGGTCGGGCCTCCGCTGGCACATGATCGGGCACCTCCAGACCAACAAGGTCCGCGACGCCGTGCGTCTGTTCGCGATGATTCACTCCCTCGACAGCCTGCGGCTGGCGCAGGAGCTCGACCGCCGGGCGGCCGGTCAGGGGCTGTGCGTGCCCGTCCTCGTCGAGTGCAACATGAGCGGCGAGGGGTCGAAGACCGGCATTGCGCCCGGCGCGTTGCTCCCGCTCCTGGATGCCGTCGCCCCGCTGCGACAGGTTCGCGTCCAGGGTCTGATGACGATGGCCCCTCTCGTGTCGCACGCCGAGCAGGCGCGCCCGGTCTTCGCGGCACTTCGCGAGCTGGCCGTCAGGGCGCGCAGTGCGTCCGGCCTGGAGCTCCCCCACCTCTCGATGGGGATGAGCCAGGACTTCGAGGTGGCCATCGAGGAGGGCGCGACCCTGGTGCGCGTCGGCACCGCGCTCTTCCGGTCACTTCACTGAGATGCTCACGGCGGCCGAGCGCCCGGCCTCATCGGCGCACACGATCCTGTGGTCGCCGCGCGCGAGGGGCCAGAAGGCCGGCTCCAGGGGTGAGCCCGTGGCGAAAAGCGAGCCGTTGACGAACCAGTAGAGTCGCGCCGTCCCCCCGCTCGCTTTGAGGCTGAGGCGTTGCTCGCCCCCGCCATCGGCCAGGAGCACATAGGTTTGGCCGTTCGCGGGCGCGAGGATGCGGGGAGGCGCATCGCTTGGCGCGGTCGCCGGGCAATCAGGCGCGTGCGGCGGCAGCAGGCCATCGCCGTGGCCGTGGCGCCGCAGCCAGGCCGCAAGCTCCACCGGCCACGATTCGCAGACGCGGACCACATAGTTGCGGCCTGCCACACAGCGCGGGCATAGCGACGTCCCAGTCCCCGGGTCAATCCTGGCCGCCACGTGGACCGAACAGGTGCGCCCGGACGAGTGGCCGCGGAGGACCAGCCCTGCAACCGTGGCCGGGCAGTGTGGTCCGGGCGGCATGCCGCTTACCGCGCATAGTGGCCTGCTGCACAGCGAGTCGGGCATGGGGAACCAGTCGCCGCGGTTGTCTGCCTCGACCTGGTCGAGAATCCGCGCGGCGGTGGGCGCCGCAGCCTCTAGCCCCAGCAGGCAGCGGGCCGCCCGCCCCGAGAAGTTCCCCACCCACACCCCCACCGTGTGCCGGGGCGTGTAGGCCACCGTCCAGGCGTCGCGGTGGCCGTGGGAGGTGCCGGTCTTCCAGGCCATCCGCAGGGAAGGGCCGCAGGCCTGGCGCAACGGCGGCGCGCCCTGGCGGCGAGCGCCCGAGAGCGCCTCCGCCACCAGATAGGCCGCGCCCTCCGAGAGGACGCGGCGGCCCTCCGCCACAGGTTCGGTTTCGAGGAGCCGCGCGGGGCGATGGAGGCCCAGCCGCCCCAGCGTCGCGTAGGCGTTGGTGAGCTCCAGGAGCGTGACCTCCACGGAGCCGAGCGTGAGGGCCAGGCCGTAGTAGTCGGCGTCGCGCCGCAGGGTCGTGATGCCCAGCTCCTTGAGGAAAGCGTGGAGGCTGTGATGCCCCACCTCGCGCAGGAGCTTGACGGCTGGGACGTTGAGCGATGCGGCCAGGGCCTCGCGGGCGGGCACGGCGCCGCGATAGGCGCGGTCGTAGTTCTCAGGCTCGTAGCCCGTGTAGCTGGCCGGCACGTCGGCCAGGATGGTGTCGAGCGAGCAGATGCCGCGCTCGAAGGCCAGAGCATAGGTGAAGGGCTTGAGGGCCGAGCCGGGCGAGCGGGGCGCCGTCGCGCCGTTCACCTGGCCATCGTCCTCCTCGGCAAAGAAGTCGCAAGAGCCGACCAGAGCCCGCACGGCCCCTGTCTTGTTCTCAATTACCACCACGGCGCCATTGGTCGCGCCGGCGCTGCGGAGGCCATTGACGCCCTCGCGGAGAGCGGAGGTCGCCAGGTGCTGGATGCGCGAATCAATGGTCGTGCGCAGGAGAGACTTGTCTGGGAACATCTGGCGAACGAGTTGTGCGGCGTGGGGCGCGCCCACCCTGCCCGCAGGCCAGTTGGGGGACGTGCGCTCTCCAATCCGCAGTGCGCAATCCGCGGTCCGCAATTCCTCTTGGCTAATGTGGCCGCAGGCGACGAGGCGGTGCAGCACGTGGCCCCGGCGGGCCGCTGCGCGCTCGGGAAACCGGTCGGGCCGCAGGCGGGAGGGGGCCTGGGGCAGGCCGGCCAGGAGCGCGGCTTCGGCGAGCGTCAGGTCCCGCGCGCGCTTGCGGAACCAGGCCAGTGACGCGGCCTCGACGCCTCGCAGGTTCCCGCCGTACGGCGCGAGGTTCAGGTAGCCCGTGAGAATCTCATCCTTCGACCTGAGCTCTTCGAGCTGTAGTGCGCGGAATGCCTCGGCGAGCTTGGCCCGGAGGCTGCGGCGCCGAGGCTCCAGGAGGCGGATAACTTGCATCGTGATGGTCGAGGCGCCCGACACCACGCGTCGGTGGCACAGGTTCGACCAGGCGGCGCGGGCCACGGCCAAGGCATCCACCCCGCAATGGCGGTAGAAGCGGCGGTCCTCCGCCGCAAGGGTCGCCTGCACGAGGCGTGGGCTAACCTCGTCGAGAGGGACAGGAAATGACCAGGCGTCGTCTGGCCCTACGGAAGCCGCGAGCAGGCCGCCATCGCGGTCGAGCACCCGCGGCGCCGCGGCGGGGTCGGCCAACCGCTCCAGGAGGCGTTGAGGAAAGGGAAAGACGGCCGACAGCGCCACAAATGCCAGCCTCGGCAGCACCAGGATGGCCAGGATGGCCGCCAGGCAGAGCCTTGTGGCCCGATTCCGTCGCGCACCCATTGCGTCCCTCTGAGTCACTGGCCGGAGCGGACCTCGACGGTTCCCTCCCCGTGGATGCTACAGATGCCTGGGTGGTACATGCAGAAGGCGTTGAGGGCTGGGAGCTTGAAAGCGCCGCAGGTGACGGCCCGTGCGACGTAACGGTAACGCCACAGGCCGCTGGTTGGGAGGTCGGCAAAGAGGAGCAAGCGGTCGTCGCGCATCTCAACGCGGTCGGGCTGAAGGGGGCGCGGCCTCGCAGCGCGCTCGGCGGGGGACACACTCGCGGCGGAAGGTGTCTCCTCCTCCGCGTCGCTGGTGGCCAGCCGCGGGTTCTCGATCTCAAGCCCGGCGGGCAACAGGTCGTTGATCACGAGGTTCTTCACCGCCACGCCGTTGTCCACGGAGAGCTCGACGACGATCACCTCGCCTTGGCGAATGGCTTTGGGGTCGAGCTCTTTGCCCTCGCGCGAGAGGAAGCGGCGGCGGACCTTCAGGCTGGTGTCGCGCTCCTGAGCCGTGGGCGCGACGGGGATGCCCTCGATGCCCCAGTAGTAGTAGAGCGTGCCGATGCCGCGCGTCGTCACCTCGACTGTCTTGCCGCCCAGGTCGGCCGGCTTGAGCAGCAGGGACTCCCTGCCCGCGAGGCTGGCCAGGCGCTGGCCGCCGACCGTGACCTCGCTCCTGAGGTCCGATGCCTCTGCACCGAGGCGTCGGGCATACTTGCCCAGGGCCATGAGCGCAAAGGCGTTCTCCTGCGTCGTCCCCCAGCGGCCCTCCGTCATCAACTGCGAGAGCCGCTGGACGAGAAGCGGGACGTTTGGGTCGTCCGGCTTCAGGTCGAGGTAGACTGACAGCAGGATGGCGGCCTCGCGGGCGGAGGAGTGGAGGAGGCCGCCGGTGTCGCGCTCCGTGGTCACGGGCGGGATGGCGGCCGCGGCGAGAAGCTCAGACGCCAGCCTGGTCTCCCTGAGCAGGGCGAGCGCGGCGGCGAGCTGGAAGCGCGAGTAGGCCGGCAACTCGTCCTTCAGCTCGTGGAGGCGAAGGGTCCAGGAGCGATTCGGCTTGCCCGCCTGGGCGAGGACGAGGCAGGCGTAGGCTTTGGCCTCTAGGGGGACGCCTTCGCCGCGCCGTGAGACTGCGAAGCTCCGGCGCCCGCCGCCCCCCTCGGGCGCTGCCACGAGGTCGTCGAGGTAGGCGACGGCGGCATCGAGGTTGTCCGTGGGCACGTCGTAGCCGGCCTTCTTCGCCTCGACGAGGAAGTGCGTGGCATAAACGCTGCCCCAGGGATAGACCTCGGCGTAGCCTGGCCAGGCGCCGAAGCCGCCGACGTAGGTCTGCATCGAGAGCACGCGGTCTATCCCCGCCTGCACGAGCGGCTCGATGTCCTTGCCCTCGAGCTCTGGCTCGACCACCTTCGCCACGTCGCCCAGGTAGAGGAGCGGGAAGCAGGTGGAGGTCGCCTGCTCCACGCAGCCGTAGGGATAGCGCAGGAGATAGCTCAGGCTGGAGCCGAGCTTGAGCGCGGGCAGGGGCGACAACGAGAGCCAGCAGCGCTCCGTCCCCTTCACCCAGTTGCCGGGGATGGTGAACTGCGCGGTCTTGCCCGCGGGCACTGCGCCGCTGCCGGAGGCCGACTGGAGCGTGGCGGCGGGCCGCACGGGGACCTCTGCCCGCTCCGCCGCCGCCTCGTCTCCAAGCCTGGCCTCGACGGCGAACGCGGCCGGGCCGGGCACGCGCGGCGCGCGAACGCGGAAGACGACGCTTCGCTCGCGGCCGCTCTCGACCTCTGCCGCACCGGGGGACTCCGAGAGCACCTGCGCCCCAGCAGGGGCGTCGAGCTTCAACTGCACCGCCCCCCGCTTGCCCGTGTTGTTGAAGATGGTCACGGGCACGTCGAACTCGTCGCCGGGCGCCAGGAACCTGGGGAAAGACGCCTGGACCATCAACGGCTGCTTGACGCGGGTCGGTCGCTCGCAGGCGCCGAACTCCCGCGCGGAGGCGGCGACTGCCATGAGGCGGAGCTGGCCCGTGAACTCCGGCACGTCGAGCATCAGCTCGGCGACGCCGTCGTCGCTGGTCTCGATGCCGGAGCGCCAGAGGGCGACCTGTTTGACCCGCTCGACGCTGACGGGGTTGAGGAGGCGCGGGTCGTAGGCGATCTCGCCGTCGCCGCCGGGCGCGGAGTCCGCCCCAACCTTCTTCTCGCCCGCCTCGGGCATAAGGAGCGAGTAGATGTCGGACGTTGCCACCCCGAGGCGCCGCTTGGCCAAGAAGAAGCCCCAGGGGTCAGGCGTCTTGAAGTTGGTCAACTGACAGATGCCTTCGTCCACGGCGGCCAGAGTGACCTCGGCCTTGCGCCCAGCCCCGCTGGCATCGCGCACCCGCAGGGCCACGCGCAGCGGCTTGCCGGGGCGCGTCTCCTCCGGGCTGTCCACCTCCACCTTGAGCTGGTGCGGCGTGGCGTCCAGCATCACGGGGATTGCCCCGTAGGCCCTGTGAACCATCCACTGGCTGCCGGGCGCGGACTTGCGGATGACCGTCACGGAAGCGTAGGCGTTCGGCATGAGGGCCGCCGTGACGGGGAAGGCCACCTCCGCGGTGTTGGCCTCCATCGCGAGCACCTGGACGTGGTGGATTCGGTCGGTCTCGACGGTCAGCAGTGCGTGGCCCGCAAAGGGCGCCTTGATGAGGATGCGCGCGGTGTCGCCTGGGGCGTATGCCTTCTTGTCGGCAACGAGTTCCACGCGGGCCGGCTTGTCCATCGCCCAGGACACCTCGCCGCTGCCGGAGCAGTAGAAGCGGATGTCAGCCGAGGCGCCGGTGGCCTTGTCAGCGAGGCGGACGACGTATTCGCCGACGACGGGTGGGGTGAAGGAGACCTCGCCACGGCCCCTGGCCAGGGCGCAGGCGAGCTTCGCCACGGACCTCTCCTCGCGCTCGGAGACGAAGCGGTAGCGGCCGTCGTCGAACTTCAGCACGGTGTTCCACGTCACCCGGTAGGCGGCGCCCTCCAGGCGAAGGTCGTCGCCCGCTCCCTGCCCATCGGCCTTCACCACGGCCACGAGGACGCGCTCGGCCACGCCAGGCTGAGCGTGCTCCTTGTTGGCCCGAGCGAGGCCGACGTAGTGCGGGTAGCAATCTACGTCCCGCTCCAGGGTCGCCGTGACCGCTCGGCCGCCGACCTCGTGGACGCTTGCGACGATGAGCGCCTTGAGGCCGCCAGGCGGCCTCAGAGTGGCTGGTATCTCCAGGGTGAACGTGTGCTCGCCCTTCGCGTCGAGCGTGGCCTCGCCCAGCTTCTCGGTGACGGGGGCGAACTGCTTGCTGCTATCGGCGAACCAGTGCCCGGGGAAACTGGGATGGCTGAACTCCGCAGCCTCGAAGATGCACCGCGCCTCCACCCTGCGGTCCGCCGCGGGCGCGCCGAAGAGGTGATGGGCGCTCACTGTGAACGACAGCTCCTCGCCCGCCCGATGGCGGCGCTCGGCGGCCCTCAGCGTCACCTTCATCCTGTCGGGCATGAAGTCCTCGACCTGGAAGGCGCAGGCGCCGATTGCGGCCTGGGCGCCGGGCAGGCGGAGCTCGACGGCGTAGCGGCCGGTGAGGGCGTAGGCGGGCACGTCCACCTGCACCTCGGCGCTGCCCCAGGGGCCGAGCTTGGCGGGAAGGGTCTTGAAGACGCGGCCGTCGGGGCGCTGGATGCGGAACTGGACGGGGAATGGCTCGGGCACGGCGGCGTCCTTGCCGCGAACGATGGCGTGGAGGGCGACCCTGCTGCCCGGGCGGTAGATGCCGCGGTCGGAGTAGACGAATGCCTCGTAGCCCCGGGCCAGATATGGCCGGCCGCCGGCGTCAAGCTCCGTGTCGTTGAGCTTCGCCGGCTCGATCTCCACAAAGGCGGTGTCGTCGTCCTTTGTGGCCGCGGCCACGAAGGGCTGGCGGTCGCCCGACCAGTCCACGTTTCTGAAGTGGGCGATCCCGCGCTCGTCGGTCGTCCCCGCGAGAAGCTCCTGGTTGGCCTTGGAGTAGACGGCGACGGCTGCTCCCGCGACGGGTCGCGCGGTGGACAGGGCGTTGACCCACACGAGCATGTCGGCGTCGGACCGCTTGACCGTGAGGGCGAGGTCGGTGATGAGGATGAGGCGGGAGTCGCGCCTCCAGGTGGAGTCGGGCTCGGCCGCATCCACGCAGAAGACGCCCCTGGGCTTCTTGCCGACCAGTTTCTGGAGGTCCAGGCTCGTCACCTGCACCTCGTTGGGCTTGTGTTGGAGCCTGATGGTCTCCTCGCGCGGCGGGCGGCACAGCGGGTCAACATCCTCGCTGCGTTGACCGCGGAGGAAATGCACCACGTTGTTCGGGTACACCTGGGCGATGGTGACCTTCGCCTCGCGGACGTTCACGGCCTCCAGGGGCAGCATCAGGCTGCCGCCTGCGGCGAGATAGAGCCCCTGGGTCTTGAAGTGCAGCAGCGGCTCGATGTCGGGGATGATGACCGAGCGGGCAACGTCCCTGCCCAGCAGCGAGCCGTCGCTGGCGGCGAGGTCCTTTAGGAACGTGACGCGGTAGCGCCGTCCCGAGACGAAGGGGCCGACGAGCTGGAAGCCCGCGTCGTCGCTGAGCACCTTGAAGCTCACCTTCGGCTCCACCTGGATATGGCTCGGGGCCTCATCGAGGTCCACCGGCTGCGTGCACGACACGTGGATGGCGATGCTGCCCGGCGCTGAGGCGCTGGCGGCGACCTCTTCGATGCGCAGGCCGGGCTGGATGTCCACCTTGAATGCCTCGTCCTGCTCGATGCCCAGGGGGCCGCTTGTGCCACGCAGCCCCTTAGTCACGGTGAGGGTGAGGGAGCGCTCTGGGAACTGGCTGGTGACCAGCCCGACGGCGTGGCTGGGCGTTCGGCTCAGCAGGCGGTAGGCCACGCGCTTGGCAGTGGCGCCGCTCAGGACGATGTGCTCCGCGGCCTCGTCGGGCACCACCTTGTCGTTGAACTCCACGGCGATGGTTGCCTCGAGCAAGCGGCCGAGCCCCGTCTGCCGCACCCGCATGACGCGCAGCGGGGCGGTGTGGAACTGATAGGTCGCGTCGGCCGCCAGCGAGTGCCCCAGGAGGCTGCGGGCCTTGCGCGACACGGTGGCCAGGAAGGGCGTGGCCAGCGGCAGCCGCTCGGCGGGCTGGAAGGCCAGCGTCATCCTGTCGCGCCAACTGAGCCGTCCGGCGATGGGCGGCGTGAAAGTGACCAGGCCGGCCTCCGCAGGCTTGCCCACCTCGGCGTCAGTGACCATGAGCTGGCTGAAGCAGATGGTGAACGAGGCGTGAGGGCCGACCTCGCCCTCCGGCTGGAATGCCTCGACTCGCAGGCGCGCGGGCCGCTGCCAGAGCAGCGAGATAATCGCGGCCAGACCGGCAATGTTGATGGCGGTGAAAAGGGCGGTGATCCGAAACCAACGCTGGGCGAGCAGGCTACGCATGGCCGTCCTCCCTTCAGATGAGGGCGCAAATGAGCCGTGGGCGATACTACGGGGGGATATCGCGTGGAGTTCTGGGGAACGCGCAGATTCTACCGCCCCGGATCGCCACTTGTCAAGAGCAAAATCCGCTGAGGCATTTGCGTTGTCTGCGCTAGAGCGTGTCTGGAGCGAGGGGAGAACTTGGCCATTCCCTCCCGAAGGTTCCAATACCTTCGGGAGGGTGTAGGGGTGAAGGCGCGGCGGCGGGGTGGGGCGTTACCCTCCCGAACGTATTGGAACGTTCGGGAGGTGGGGTACACAGCTTTCTCACCTCCCCACATCCCATTTGACTCCCAGAACTTATGGACAGAGCAAATGCCTCCCGCTGATGCGCCCCCAGTTTCCGCGGTTCCCTGTGAAGCGCGGCCACAACTCGCCGCACTCCGAGAGGCTGACGCCCATCATAGGCACGGCGCCCCAGGCCGTGCGACAGCCCCTGGACAGAGGATCAACTTATGAGCAGGAGGCCACTGATCCCCTGTTCTCTGGGAACGCGCCCAGGTCGCAAGCGTCGGTGCAGTAGGAGCTTAGGGAGCGTGCCAAGAATTGGCACAGAGGATCAAATCCTTGCGCACACAGTGATCCTCTGTCCTGTGTCAGTGTTGGCGACCGCCGAGGCGCCCTCTTTTTCGATGGCCGGTGGTGTTGCGCCCCGCTGGGGCTCAGGACCGCTCGAAGGGCGAAACCGTGGTCGCGTCAGCAGAATCCGCTTCGGCGCTTGACTTTCTTTCGCCGCCCGCCTATACTTGGGCGATTGCAAGGGGCGAGGCTTCGCCGAAGCCTACGCCCTTTTTCGTATCCAGGCGAGAGAGCGCCAATGGACGTCAAGGCCCCGCTGGGCACCGACGACATCCTCCCCGAGCAGGCGGCCCTCTGGCAGAGGGCCGAGGCGGCCGCTCGCGCCCTCTTCGCGCGCTACGGCTACGGCGAAATCCGCACCCCGTGCTTCGAGTCGACCCGCCTCTTCGTCCGCTCAATCGGCGAGGCCACCGACATCGTCGAAAAGGAGATGTACACGTTCGGCGAGGGGGAGGACAGCCTGACGCTTCGCCCCGAGGCCACGGCGCCGGTGGTCCGCGCCTACCTCGAGCACAACCTCCATAAGTCCAAGTCTTTCCAAAAGTTGTACTACATCGGCCCAATGTTCCGCCGCGAGCGCCCCCAGGCAGGCCGCAAACGACAGTTCCACCAGATCGGCGTCGAGGCCATAGGGGCAACCGACCCCCTCCTCGACGCCGAGGTCATCGCACTCGCCTGCCACCTCTTCGACGAGTTGGCCATCCGCGGCTACCGCGTCCGCCTCAACGCCATCGGGACGCCGACCTCGCGCGGCGGCTACCGCGACCTCATCAAGGCCGAGCTCTCGCAGCAGAGCGAGGGCCTCTGCCCCGACTGCCGCCGGCGGCTCGACCGCAACGTCTTCCGCACACTCGACTGCAAGAACCCCGGCTGCATCGCCATCACGCGCCGGCTGCCACCCATCCTCGCCCACCTGCCGGAAGGGGAACGCGCCCACTTCAGACGCGTGGCCGACGCCCTCCGCTCCGCCCAGGTGCCCTTCGATGAAGACCCCTACCTCGTCCGAGGCTTCGACTACTACACGGGCGTCGTCTTCGAGGTCACCCACGGCGCGCTCGGCGCCCAGGACGCCCTCTGCGGTGGCGGGCGCTACGACAACCTCATCGCCGACCTCGGCGGCCCGCCCCTCGGCGCCGTCGGCTTCGCCATCGGCGTCGAGCGCCTCCTCATGGCAGTCCAGGCCGCCGCGCAGCCCGTCGAGCCCCAGCCGCTCGACCTCTACATCGTCACGATGGGCGAGGCCGCCCGCCGCGCGGCCTTCAGCTACCTGGCCGCCCTGCGGCGCGCCGGCATCGCTGCCGACACCGACTACGAGGCCCGCAGCCTCAAGGCCCAGATGCGCACCGCCGACAAGCTCCGAGCACGCTTCGTCACCGTCCTCGGCGACAACGAGCTCGCCTCCGGTTCCCTCAAGCTCAAGCACATGGCCACAGGCGCCGAGACCGAGGTCTGCGGCGTCGAGGGCATCCTACGCGCCATCCGCGAGCACTCCGGCCAGGGAGCCGGCGGGCTTGAGCTGAACCCGTAATCCGTAATCCGTAACAAGACGGGACGCGCCTGTCCTATCTTCTCTGCTTGCGGGTTACGGCTTACGGATTACGCGTGTTCGTGGGCCATGACCAAGCCAGAGACCGAACGTAACCGAAAGGACTCAAGATGCCCCTCAAGCGCACCCACACCTGCGGCGAGCTGCGCGCCGCCCAGGTCGGCCAAACAGTCACCCTCTGCGGCTGGGTCCACTCCAGCCGCGACCACGGCGGCGTCATCTTCATTGACCTGCGCGACCGCTACGGCATGACCCAGATCGTCTTCAACCCCGCCCACAGCCCGGCGGCCCACGACGCCGCCGAGCGCTTCCGCTCCGAATGGGTCATCGCCGCACGCGGCACCGTCCGCCGCCGACCCGAGGGCATGGTCAACCCCAAGATGCCCACGGGCGAGGTAGAGGTCTACGTGGACGAGGTAGAGCTCCTCAACGAGGCGGCCACGCCGCCCTTCGAGATTGACGACAAGGTGGAGGTCACAGGCGAGACCCGCCTCCGCTACCGCTATCTGGACCTCCGCCGCCCCGCCATGCAGCGCGCGATGATCTTCCGCAGCGACTGCTTCCGCCTCATCCGCAACTACTGCGCCCAGCGCGGCTTCATCGAGGTCGAAACCCCTCTCCTCACCAAGAGCACCCCCGAGGGCGCGCGCGACTACCTCGTCCCCAGCCGCGTCAACCCAGGCTCCTTCTACGCCCTCCCTCAATCCCCCCAGCTCTTCAAGCAAATCCTCATGGTCGCAGGCTTCGACCGCTACGTCCAGATCGCCAAGTGCCTGCGCGACGAAGACCTCCGCGCCGACCGCCAGCCCGAGTTCACTCAGCTCGACATCGAAATGTCCTTCATTGACGAGGAAGACATCTACCAGCTCATAGACGGCCTCATGGCCGAGATTATGGACAAGATGCTCGGGCGGAAGCTCGCGACGCCCATCCCCCGCCTCACCTGGCAGCAGGCGATGGACCGCTACGGCACCGACAAGCCCGACCTGCGCTTCGGCATGGAGTTCGTGGACATCGCCGACCTCGCCGCAGCCTGCCAGTTCCGCATCTTCAGCGAGACCATCAAAGGCGGCGGACAGGTCCGCGGCTTCAACGCCACGGGCGGCGCAAAGTACACCCGCAGCCAGCTCGACCGCGACCTGCCCCAGTGGCTCGCCCAGTTCGGCGCCAAGGGCCTCGCCTGGATCAAAGTGGACGAGAAAAGGTCTCTCGCCTCCTCCATCGTCAAGTTCTTCACCCCAGAGCAGCAGGCCGAGCTCATCCGCCGCATGGGCGCCCAGCCAGGCGACCTCCTCGTCTTCATCGCCGGCACGCCGCCCGTCGTCGCCACCTCCCTCGACGAGCTCCGCCGCCGCCTCGCCCGCGAGCTCGGCCTCATCCCGCCCGACGCCTTCGCCTTCTGCTGGGTCACTGACTTCCCGCTCTTCGAGTGGAACGCCGAGGAGCAGCGCCCTGACCCGCGCCACCACCCCTTCACCTCGCCACACCCCGAGGACCTGGCGTTCCTCGAGGAGCGCCCGCTGGAGGTCCGCGCCCGCGCCTACGACATCGTGCTCAACGGCACCGAGATCGGCGGCGGAAGCATCCGTATCCACCGCAGCGACACCCAACAGCGCATCTTCCGCCTCCTGAGGATCAGCGACGACGAGGCGCGCCTCAAGTTCGGCTTCCTCCTCGACGCCCTACAGTTCGGCGCCCCGCCCCACGGCGGCATCGCCCTCGGCCTCGACCGCATCATCATGCTCCTCCTCGGCCTCGACAGCATCCGCGACGTCATAGCGTTCCCAAAGACCCAGCGCGCCCTCGACCTCATGAGCGGCGCACCATCGCCCGTCAGCGACAAGCAGCTCGCCGAACTCGCCATCCGCGTGGTCGTGTAGGGCCTCCACTCCTGCACGCGGAAACTCCTCCCCTCCCTCTTGCGGTCAGGGCAGGGGAGGCCTGGAGCCAATCCCCAGGGCGGGCGCCGGCGGCGACCCGCCACTGATTGACTCGCGCCGTGGCTTCCACTATCATCAGAACATGCTCAGCGTCTGGATAGCCAACGAGGCCGAGCGCGAAGCTCCCGCCAATCTTTCGCGTAAGACCGCCGCAGGCCTCCACGCGGCGGATCGAGGGGACCATGAAGATTTACGACCTTTGCTTTGCGTGGGACTGGGACGGCGACGTGGACTTCGTGGACCTCCTGGAGGCTGCCTGCCGTGCCGAACGGCTCTCGCTCCTGCTTGTCAGCCCGGTCAACCTTGAGAGCGTGCTGGGGCAGTTGCGCGCCGGCGAGATCGCCTTCCGAGCCTTCTTCGACCGAGCAAGCGACGAGGAAGCGGCCTTCATGCCTCTTGTCGAGTGGGCCAAGCCCCACTGCGCCTGCCGCGTGAATCCGCACGAGCAGGCGGCCCGGGCCTGGGACAAGGCGCAGATGCACGCCGAGCTCAGCTCCCTCCTCCACACCCCGCCCAGCATCATCCTCCCCCCCTACCTCGAGCAGCCGGAGCTGCCGCCCATTGACCTCGCCCCACTGGGCGCCAGCTTCACCATCAAGCCCGCCTACGGCGGCGGAGGGGCCGGCGTCCTCACCTGCATCTCCCCCGACAGAATCCCCGCCGCACGCCAGATGTTCCCCGACAAGAAATACCTCCTCCAGTCCCACATCGTCCCCGTGCGGCTCGACGGCCGCCCAGCCTGGTTCCGGGTTCTCTACGCCGCCGGCAACTATTACCCCTGCTGGTGGGACGACCAGACCCACGTCTACGCCGCTGTCACCTGCGCCGCCGAGGAGCACTACGGCCTCCGTCCCCTGCGCGGGATCGTAGACACCGTCGCCCGCGTCAGCGGCCTCCACCTCTTCTCCACCGAGGTCGCCCTCACCCCCGAAGGCAAGTTCCTCGTCATTGACTACGCAAACAACCCGGTGGACCTGCGCCCCCAGTCGAAGACCCCTGATGGCGTGCCGAACCTGCTGCTGAGGTTCATCGCCCGCGACATCGCTCGCCTCGTCGCGCGCGAGCTGGCCCAGAGTGCCAAACAGGCGGGCGGGGCGTCCTGAGAGAGCTGCCCCCAGTCCCATATGTCCTATGGGTCATACAGGTCTCATAGGAGCGATAGGAGAAGGCCGATGAAGTCGTGCGAGGGACGAGTGGGCCGCGTGTTCGTCATCCGCCTTGAGGATGGCGACGTGGTGCCCGGGTGCATCGAGCGGTTCGCGGAGGAGAAGGGCATCAAGGTCGGCCACGCCATCCTCATCGGCGGAATCGGCGGCGGACAGGTGGTCGTCGGCCCGCGGCGTTCGGACGCGATGCCGCCCGAGCCGATGCTCCTGCCGGTGGACGGCGCGCACGAGGTCGTCGCCGCCGGCGTCCTGGCGCCCAACGATGCGGGCAAGCCGGTCCTCCACATCCACGGCGCCCTCGGGCGCTCGGGGGCCACCCTCACCGGGTGCCTGAGGCCGGGCGTGGCCACCTGGGTGGTGGGCGAGGTCATCCTTTACGAAATCCTCGGCGTCGAGGCCGTCCGCACCATGAGCAAGGGAACCGGCTTCGCGCTCCTGGAGCCGCGCGAGCGCGGCTGAGGCGAGCATCCTCCCCGCCGTGCGTCTTCGGCCACCGGTCCTCTCAGGGCTCTCGGAGGTCCAGGCGTCCGACCCTCTCCCTCCCCTCTCCCTGGAAGGGAGAGGGGTCTTGAACCCCCCTGCCTCATCCTCGACGTCGAGGCCGTCCGCACCATGAGCAAGGGAACCGGCTTCGCACTCCTCGAGCCGCGCGAGCGCGGCTGAGGCGAGCATCCTCCCCGCCGTGCGTCTTCGGCCACCGGTCCTCTCAGGGCTCTGGGAGGTCCAGGCGTCGGACCCTCTCCCTCCCCTCTCCCTGGAAGGGAGAGGGGTCTTGAACCCCCCTCCCTTCAAGGGAGGGGGTAGGGGGAGGATCGAGGGCGCTGGGCGCGCCACGCTGCCGGTGCCGGAGCCACCCGCTGCCCTGCCTCGCCCTTGCTTTTCCGGCCGGAATCATGAAGATCGTGTGCCTGGGTCCAACCAACCGGCTTGGAGGAGACCAATGGGCGCTGCATTCGCTTGGCCGTCGGGGAAGCGGGGGGCGGTGAGCCTGACGTTTGACGACGCGCGTCCGAGCCAGGTGGACCGCGGCCTGAGCATCCTGGACGCCCACGGGGTGAAGGCGACCTTCTACGTCTCGCCCCGCAACGTCGAGCGCCGCCTGGCCGGCTGGCGGCAAGCCGTCGCCAGCGGCCACGAGATTGGCAACCACACCCTCACCCACCCGTGCAGCGGCAACTTCCCGTTCGCGCGCGCCAACGCGCTCGAGGACTACACCCTGGAGCGGATGGAGACGGAGCTGTTGGGCGCTAACGCCGAGTGCGAGCGGCTGCTGGGCGTCAGGCCGGTCACCTTCGCCTACCCCTGCGGCCAGAGCTTCGTCGGGCGGGGCGAGGGGCTGCGGAGCTACGTCCCACTCGTCGCTCGCCACTTCCTGGTCGGGCGCGGCGCCTTCAGCGAAATCCATAACGACCCCGCCTTCACTGACCTCGCCCAGGCGACCGGCCTCGACGGCGACGGCAAGAGCCTCGAGCAACTCAAGGCGATGGTGGATGCGGCTCTGGCCGCCGGCGGCTGGCTCATCCTCTTCGGCCACGAGGTCGGCGACGGCGGGCGCCAGACCACCCTCGCCCCCGCTCTCGACGCCCTCTGCCGGTACTGCAAAGACCCCGCCACCGGGGCCTGGATTGACACCGTGGCGGCAGTGGGCCGTTATGTGAAGCAGAAACGGCAATCATGACGCGTTGCCCGTGAAGCGTGATGGGGGCGAACCGCAGGTTCCTGTCTTCTCCTGGTCACGCCTCACGCGTCACGGGGCACGCATCCCGACAGGAAACGGAGAGCACGTCATGCTAAGGGTTGGCCAGAAGGAAGTGGATGCGATAGCGAGAGTCCTGCTCAGCGGCAAAGTGTTCCGCTACAATATCGGGGGCGAGTGTGCGCGCTTCGAGAGCCGCTACGCGCGCTTCCTCGGCGTCAAACACGTCTGGATGACCTCCAGCGGCACGACTGCCCTCACCGCCGCACTCGCCGGCCTCGGCATCGGGCCGGGCGACGAGGTGCTCGTCCCCGCCTGCACATACATGGCCACCGCCGTCTCCGTCATAGCCGTCGGGGCCATCCCCGTGATCGTGGACATTGACGACACGATCACGATCTCGCCCGACGCGATTGATGAGGCGGCCGGGCCGCACACGCGGGCCGTCATCCCCGTCCACATGTGGGGACTTACGTGCGACCTCGATGCGATCCTGGCCATCGCCCGCAAGCGCAACCTGCTCGTCATCGAGGACGCCTGCCAGTGTGTCGGCGGGGCCTACAAGGGCAGACCCGTCGGCTCCTTCGGAGCGGCCGCCGCCTTCAGCTTCAACTACTACAAGAACATGACCTGCGGCGAGGGCGGCGCCGTCGTCACAAGCGACCCCAACGTCTCCGAGCGCGCACGCTGCATGATTGACTGCTGCAACTTCTACTGGACCGGGCGCAAGGAGGGCGTCGTGCCCTTCATCTCCAACGGCGCCCGCGCCTCCGAGCTCGAGGGGGCGATGATGAACGCCCAGCTCGACCGCCTCCCAGCCATGATCCGCACCCTGCGGCGGCAGAAGAAACGCATCCTCGCCGCGACCGCCGACACCGGGCTCAAGCCCATCCGCGCCAACAGCCTCGACTGGGAGTGCGGCACGACGGTGATGTGGACCCTCCCCACCGTCGAGCAGGCCGAGAAGTTCCGCGAGCTCGTCGGCGGCACCATCTGTGCCAAAACCGGCCGCCACGTATACACCGAGTGGGACCCCATCTTCGCCCACCAGGGCGCGCACCATCCTGCCCTCAACCCCTTCACCCTGCCCCAGAACCGCCACTGCCGCAAGAACTACACCAAGGACATGTGCGCCCGCTCGCTCGACATCCTCAGCCGCACCGTCATGCTCGGCAACCACCCCGACCGCAAACCCAAGGACGTGGCGGCCATCATCCGCAGAATCACAAGCGCTGCGAAGCAGGTGTTGGGAACGTGATACGTGATGCGTGAGAAGAACAAGAGGGGAGCCAGGTTGCGCTTCTTCCCTTCTTCTCTTCTTCTCTTCTCACGTATCACGTATCACGCATCACGATGACAGAGTAACGGAGAACCGTATGTCCGCTCAAGACGATCGCGTCAAAGCCATGAGGTTCCAGCACCCAGAGTTCATCCCCGTCAGCGTAGGCATCCTGCCCGCGGCGTGGAAGCTCCACCGCGAGCGGCTCGACGAGATCTGCGCCCGCCACCCCGTCATCTTCGGCGAGGTCAAGGTCGGCGAGCGCGACTACGACAAGGTCGGCGGCCTCTACGTCCAGGGCCGCCACACCGACCCCTGGGGCTACACCTGGGAAAACGTCTGCGAGGGGATGGATGCCTACCCCGCCGTCCACAACGTCCCCACGCGGGCCGACGTCCACAAGCTCAAGGCCCCCGAGGTCCACGACGGCATGCCCCACGGCTTCATGTACATGCGCCTCTTCTACCTCCGCGGCTTCGAGGAGCTGATGCTCGACTTCGCCGAGGAGCCGCCAGAGCTCCAGATGCTCATTGACATCGTCCTCGACTACAACGTCCGCGAGCTGGAGTACAAGATCGCGCAGCTAGGCCCCGGCGAAAAGTTCGTCTACTTCGGCGATGACCTCGGCATGCAGCACGCGCTCCCGATGGGGCCCTACAAGTGGCGCAAGTACCTCAAGCCCTGCTACCGCAAGCTCTACCAGCGCTGCCACGAGGTCGGCTGGTGGGTCTACATGCACACCGACGGCCACTGCTGGGAGATCATCCCCGACCTCAAGGAGTGCGGGGTGGACGTGATCAACCCGCAGATACGCGCCAACGGGCTGGAGAACCTCGTCATCGCCTGCAAGGGGAGCATCTGCGTGAACCTCGACCTGGACCGCCAGCTCTTCCCCTTCTGCACCCCGGCGGAGATTGACGCCCACGTCCGCCACTGCGTGGAGCGGCTTGGCGCGCCCGAGGGCGGGCTGTGGCTCGCCGCCGAGATCGGCCCCGACGTCCCCCTCGAAAACGTCGAGGCCATCTGCTGCGCCCTCGAAAAGTACCGCGCCTACTTCCGCTGAGCATCGGCGGCTCACAGTCCCCGCCATAGAGGTTCACTCCCGAACGTTCCAGTCGGTCTGCGAGGGTGACGTGTCCCCAGCGACCCTTCCCCACCCACTCTACCCTCACGCAGGCGTCGGAACTTTCGGGAGGGCACTCTGGCCCGGCCACACTCTGCAAACAATGGCCGGTTGCGCTGGCGGTACGCAAGGCGCGGTATAATCGTGGTAGCAGGGGCGGGGGCGGAGCCCTTTGGAGAAAGGAGGCAGCCGATGGCCAGCGTGCTGTATCTCGTGGCGTCGCCGCGGGGGGCGCGGTCACACTCGGTCGCTGTGGCCGACGCGTTCATCGCGGCGTACCGCCAGTGCCACCCCGGCGACTCGGTGAAGACCGTGGACCTCTTCCGGGCGGACCTGGTGCCCTTCGACGGGTTGGCAGTCCAGGCGAAATACGCCATCCTTCACGGCAGGGAGCACACGCCGGAGGAGCTTGCCGCTTGGCGCGCCGTGGAGGCCGTCATTGCCGAGTTCAAGGCGGCAGACAAGTACGTCCTCGCCGTGCCGATGTGGAACTTCGGGATCCCCTACCGCCTGAAGCAGTACATTGACATCCTGCTTCAGCCCGGCTATACGTTTTCCTACGACCCCGCGAGGGGCTACGCTGGACTGGTGGTGGGGAAGCGGGCTTTCGTCGCCTACGCCCGCGGCGGCCAGTATGCGCCCGGCACGCCTGCCGAGGCCTTCGACCTCCAGAAGCGCTACCTCGAGCTCGTCCTCGCCTTCATCGGGCTGACCGATGTGCAGTCGGTCATCGTCGAGCCGACCCTGGCGGGCGGCCCCGAGGAGGCGGCGGCGCGACAGGCCCGCGCCATCGCCCGGGCGCGCGAGATCGCAGCGAGCTTCTGACGGGGCACCCGCGAGCCGAGGGGGCGGCACATCAGACGGTCGTGTCGAGGGTGGTGATGCCTTGCTTGAGGGGGAAGGCGGCGAAGGTGGCGTTGCCCTCGACGAGGAAGGTGCCGGAGCGGAGGTCGCGGCGCGAGGCGACCTGGCGAAGGTCGGCGCCGCCCACCTGCACCCGCTTCGCCACGCAGTCGTCGAGTTTGAGGGTGAAGTTGTCGGTCGGGAACCTGCTTGTGACAGTGACCTTGCCATCAGCCACAACAATATCGGACAGTTCGCGGGCCATCCAGTAGTGGCCGATCTCGGAGTTCTTCATCCAGATGGTCTTGGTCTTGTCAGGGTCGTAGGCGTCGAGGCGGCGCTTGACGGTCTTGAGGACGCCGAAGCCGAACTCCTCGCCCTCGAAGTAGAAGCCTGGCCAGTGGCCGCAGAGGACGCAGGGCAGCTCCTTCTCGAGGACGTCGGGGAGGCGGCCGCCCTTGAGGTCCTCGGTTATGAAGCGGTCGGGGTCGCCGCGGTCGAAACCGGTCCAGGAGCCGAACCAGTCGCCTGCGCAAGCCCAGATGCTGGCGACGGCGATCCCCTTGTCCTTCTGCGCGTGCCAGATGGGGACGCTTGGGAGCTTCTTGTCGTCGAGCCAGAGGAAGTAGACGGGGCGGGGGTTGTTGTTGACGCGCAGCGCGGCGTCGAGGATGGCCTTGGAGTATGCCTCTTCCTTGCGCTTGCCGAAGGCGCCTGGGCTTGTGACCCCCTCGCAGGGGATGCCGACGTTCTTGAGGAGCTGCATCGCCGCCGCGATGTAGTCGGTGAGCAGCTCGACGGGGGGGCTGACCCACTCGACCTGCTCCCACTGGGGCGTGAGCTGCCAGGTCTTGAGGTCCACGACGTGCGAGTGGGTGAGCATTTCGGGCGTGAGGTCGAAGTTCGGCCAGATAGTCTCCCGGGTTAGCTTGAGCCAGTCGGTGAGCAGGTGGCTGGGGTGGTCTGGGAAGCCCTGGTCAATGCGGCCCTGGCCTGCGGGAAAAGGGATGAAGGAGAACTTGCCGCGGATGCCCTGCTCGCCGCACCATTCGGCCCATTTCTTGGCGAAGTCCACGGGGATGGTGCGAGAGAGCTTTGGCACGATGGGGTTGCCCTCCCAGGATGCGGGGGGCAGGTCGGGGCGATGCTTAGGCCGCCAAGCGAGCCACTGGTGCATCCAGTAGTAGGTGAGGTTGATGACGGGGCAGGAGTCGTCAATGATGAGCGACAGCGGGGTGCGGAGCAGGGGGTTGCACACGGATGCTTTCATTGCGTCGGCGCTCCAAGAGAGGTTGACCGTGGGACCATCAGAGGGGGGAACGAACCCCGGCGGGGGTTGATGCTGAAATCCCCTTTGGTATAATCAGCTACGAGGACAGTGTAGCGAAAAGGCGGTGAGCTTCAAGCGGCTCGGCGGTTGCGACAGAAGGGGAATGGGCAGCAGCGTGTCGTCAAGTGCTAGCGATCCCGCGGAAACCCGGCAGGGCGGGGGCAAGAGGACCCAACGCCTCCAGTATCGCGTGCGGAGCGCGATGTGGTATGTGACCACGGCGTGGGTGTTCGGCGCCGCGTGGATGTATGTGACCAGCGTTGGGGCGGCGCCGACACGCTACGGGCGGCTGCTGGGTATGTCGGACTTCCAATTCGGGCTTCTGGCCGCCCTGCTCTCCGCGTCGGCGGCGCTGCAACTCCCGGCGAGCTACTTCGTCGAGCGTTACGGCTTCCGCAAGTCGGTCCTCCTCATCGCTGGGCTGGTCCATCGCGCCCTGTGGCTGGTGATCGCCCTAATCCCGTGGGTGTTCCCGAGGGCCTGGTGGTGGCCGGGGCTGGTGCTGTTCATGACGCTATCGGCGTCGTTCAGCAACATCTCGACGCCGGGCGTGCTGACGTGGTTTGCCGACCTGATCCCTGAGCGTGTGCGGGGGCGGTATTTCTCGCGGCGGGCGCAGTTTGGCCAGGCCGTGGGGCTGCTGGCCACGCTGCTGGTGGGCGAGGTGCTCGACTGGGCTGCGCCGATGGGCGAGGCGGTGCTTCGGCGCACCATCAGCATCCTGTTCGCAGCGGCCGCGCTCAGCGGCATCGCAGACTTCCTCACGCTGACGCGAGTGCCCGACAAGAGGCACCGGCCCGACCCCACGCTGAGCTTCTGGGAGTTGTTGGTCAAGCCGTGGCGGGACCGCAATTTCCGGTGGTTCGTGGGCTTTACAGCGACGCTGAACTTCGGTCTCGTCTACGTCGGCCAGTACATCTGGCTCTACGCCTTCGACGCGGTAGGGATGAGCAACCGCCAGGCGAACCTGATGCTGATGGTCGTGCCCATCGTGGTGGGGCTGGGGGCCTACCCGCTCTGGGGTAAGATCGTGGACCGCTGGGGCTGCAAGGCCACGCTTCTCGTCGCCGGCGTCCTCATCAGCCACGGGGCGGCGGCCTGGATCTTCGTCACGCGGGACTCCTGGTGGCTGGGCTACTCGGCGGCGGTCGTCGCGATGGTGGCTTGGCCGGGGGTGGACCTGGCGAGTTTCAGCCTCCTGCTGCGCTTGGGCGGCTCGGAGGGCGGGCGGCGCCAGGGGAGCGCGTACATCGCGGCCAACAGCGTAGTCGTGGCCGCGGCAGGGCTGCTCAGCGGGCTCTTCGGCGGCACGATGGCCAAGCTCTTCGGCGACTGGCAGGGCACGCTCCTCGGTTACCCGTTGACCTATCACGGCCTGCTCTTCCTGGTGTCGGGCGCGCTTCGCCTCCTGGCCCTCGCCTGGCTGCTCGGGCTACGCGAGCCGCAGCCGCAGCCGACGCTCGTCGCCGTCCGCTACATCGTCGGCGAGCTCTACTCCAACATGCAGCACGCCGTCTTCATGCCGGTCCGGCGGCTCATTCGCCTGGGGCGGTGGGCCTACACGCTCTCGCGCTGGCGCCTCCTGCGGCCTCTCCTGCGGCTCTTGCGGTAGCACCGGCGCGCGGCCACGCGACGGGGAGAGCGAGGACGACCCGGACGATGGACTGCCTGGCGGATAGGAGCCTCCTATGGCCTCTGGCGGGCCGCTAACCGATCTCTTGGTGCTCGACGTGACCCGAGTGCTGGCCGGGCCATTCGCCGGCATGCTCCTGGCCGACCTCGGGGCCGAGGTCATCAAGGTCGAGCTGCCACGCCGTGGGGACGACGCCCGCGCCTTCGGCCCGTTCCGCGACGGGGTAAGCGCCTACTTCGCCAGCGTCAACCGCGGCAAGAAGAGCCTCACCCTCGACCTTCAGAGGCCCCAGGGGCGCGAGCTCTTCCTGCGCCTCGCCGAGAAGGCCGACGTGGTGCTCGAGAACTTCCGCCCCGGCGTCATGGCCCGCCTCGGGCTCGGCTACGAAACGCTCCGGGGGCGAAACCCGCGCCTCATCTACGCCGCCTGCTCGGGCTTCGGCCAGACCGGCCCCTATGCCGCTCGGCCCGCCTACGACGCGGTCATCCAGGCGATGGGCGGCATCATGGGCATCACTGGCGAGGAGGGCGGCTCGCCCGTCCGCGTCGGCGTCTCCATTGCCGACATCGCGGCCGCCCTCTACACCGTCGTCGGCATCCTCGCCGCACTCCACCGCCGCGACGCTGGTGTGGCGCAGCCGACCTCCACCGTGAGCCCAGAGGGCCAGGGACAGATGGTGGACGTAGCGATGCTCGACTGCCAGGTGGCCATCCTGGAGAACGCCTTGGCCCGCTACTTCGCCAGCGGCGAGGCCCCCGGCCGCCTCGGCACCCGCCACCCGAGCATCACGCCCTTCCAGGCATTTCCCACGGCCGACGGCTACCTCGTTGTCGCCGCGGGCAACGACAAGCTCTGGGCGCAGCTCTGCCGCGCCACCGGCTGCGACGCCATCGCCGCCGACCCGCGCTTCGCCACAAACGACCTCCGCACCCGCCACCACGCCGACCTGGAGGCCATCCTCACAGAGGTCTTCCGCTGCCGCCCCACGGCCGCCTGGCTGGCGGAGCTGGAGCGGGCAGGCGTCCCCTGCGGGCCGATCAACACTATTGACGCCCTGGCCGCCGACCCCCAGGTCGCCGCACGCGGGATGATTCAGGAGGTGCTTGATCCAGCCGCGGGTCCGATGAAGATGGCGGGCGTGCCCATCAAGCTCTCGGCCACGCCTGGGGCCATCGCCGGCCCCGCCCCCGCCCTCGGCGAGCACACCGACGAGGTGCTCAGCCGCCTGCTGGGCCTCGATGCCAAGGCAATCGCCCAATTGCGCCGAGACGGAGTGGTGTGACTTCCATAGGACCTAACCTATAGGTCCCATAGCGATCTCAGGCCGGCTTGCGTTTGGCCTCGGAGAGGTCGTGGGTCGCTCCGCAGCGGGGGCAGCGGACGTCGGTGCGCGAGTAGGTGGGGGGTATCTTGAGGTTCGCGCCACAGCCGCAGGCGATGAAGAGAAAGCCGCCGAGTCGGCGGAGCATGTCGAGGGCCTCGTGGGCGCGGCGGAGGCGCTCCTCCTGGGTCTCCTGAGCGGACGGCTTCGCGGTGGGGGGCCGGACGGGTGCGGGCTTGGGCGCCCCGGCGAGCACGGAAGCGGAGGCCAGTCGCTGCCCCTGGTGGAAGCGCTGCCAGGCGGTCTGGTAGTCGCTCATCGAGGCCGTATGGCCCATGCTCCGCAGGATGGCGATCCGCTCTTGCACGGGCGGGTGGGTGCTCAGGAGGGTTGACGCGCGCTCCTCGAAGGACTTTACCGGGTGAACGATGAAGAGGTGGGCGGTGGCGCGGTTGGCGGACTCGAGGATTTCGCGGTCGCTGCTGATCTTCTCCAGTGCCGAGGCCAGGCCCTCGGGGTAGCGGGTAAGCATGGCGGCCGAGGCGTCGGCCAGGTACTCGCGGCGCCGCGAGCAGGCCAGGTAGAGCAGGCGGGCGGCGATGGGGGCGATGATGGCCGCGACGATTGCGAGGAGCGCGAGGATGGCCTGCGCCCCGCCGCCCTCGCGGGACGACCGCCGCCGCCTGACCCCCGCCCCCGAGTACCACATCCCCCGCAGAAACATGTCGGCCAGCAGGGCCACTGCGCCCACCAGGATCGCCGCCAGGGTCATGTAGAGCATGTCGCGATTCTTCACGTGTGATAGCTCGTGGGCCATGACGCCCTGGAGCTCGTCGCGGTTGAGCTTCATCAGGAGGCCCTTGGTGATCGCCACGGAGGCGTGCTGCGGGTCGCGGCCCGTCGCAAAGGCGTTCATTGCCGTGTCGTCTATGACATAGACCTTGGGCATGGGAAGGCCCGCGGCGATGGAGAGCTCCTCGACGACGTTGAAGAGCTGCGGGTGGTCCCGCTTTTCGATCTGGCGGGCGCCGCTCATCGCGAGCACCATCTTGTCGCCAGCGTAGTAGGCCAACAGGTTCATCACCGTGGCGATGATGACGGCGATGGCGACGCCGCCGATGCCGGCGCCGGGCATCCAGGCCTCGCCGATGAGGTAGCCCAGTCCCACCAGCACCGCGGTGAGCGACAGGATCAACACCCACGACTTGATCTTGTTGGCGCGGATAAGCTCAAACATGCACGGCTTCCCGCACACAGGTCGCGCCGCCCACGGTCCGAGCGAAGCGTCGAGGATTACGACGACGACAACAACGAGGCCGAGGACGACGACGAGGACGGGGACGACGACGGTCTGGGACGGCTACCGGAGGTCCACCTTGGGGACCGCTTTCTCCTCCTCGGGGGCGCTGAAGAACTCCTCGCGCTTGAACCCCGCCAGGCCAGCGATGATGTTGGTCGGTATCGTCTCGGTCTTGGTGTTGTAGGCCATGACGGAGTCGTTGTAGTACTGGCGGGCGAAGGCTATCTTGTTCTCGGTCGAGGTCAGCTCCTCCTGGAGCTGGGCGACGTTCTGGTTGGCCTTCAGGTCGGGGTAGTTCTCCATCACGGCGTAGAGGCCGGCGAGTGCGCGGGTGAGGCCGGCCTCGGCAGCGGCGGCCTCGGCTGGGCCGCGCGCCGCCACCGCCACGCTGCGGGCCTTGGTGACGTTCTGGAGCACCTCCTGCTCGTAGCCCATGTAGTCCTTCACCACCTCAACGAGGTTGGGGATTAGGTCGTGGCGGCGCTTGAGCTGGACGTCAATCTGCGCCCAGGCGTTGCGCACGTTGTTGCGCAGCCGCACGAGGCTGTTATAGCCCGCCACAAACCACAGGACGAGCACGCCCAAGATCACGAGCACGACAATGCCAGCAGTTCCCATGTCGCTCTCCTAACCTTCCTTGTTGGGGTCCTGGGGCCTCTTGGCGTCGAAGAAGCCCCTGAGTGCCGCGGCCCCGTGGTCGTCGTGGCTCGCGTGCTCGGCGGCCTCGGGGTAGGCGGCGAGGATTTGCCCCAGCTCGCCGGCGTCGAGCCAGACGCCGTCGCCGTGGGGACACTTGTCCACGACCACCTCCGTGCGGCCGTAGCGGTCCTTGACGAGCTTGTGGACGCAGACGGGGCAGTCGAGGTCAGGCGGGCCGAGGGCGGGGTCGGGCCGCTCCTTCGGTGGCACGGCCAGGCCGGCCAACGCCTCCAGCTCACCGCCGTCCAGCCACACCCCGCCACAGGCCGCGCAGCAGTCCACCTCGACGTCGCGGTACTCCGCGACGATCATCGGCTCGTGGCATTTCGGGCACTGAAGCGCGCGCACGCCCCCCTCCTTTCCGCCCGCCATCATAATGCCAGCCATCGGCCATGTCAAGCCGTGCGGGTCGCGTGAACCAGGTCCCAATCCCCTCAGGCCGCGCGGGGCCGAGCAGCCCGACCCTCTCCCTACCATCTCCCTGCGAGGGAGACGGGCTCCAACTCCCCTCCCTTTCAGGGAGGTGGTAGGAGACGGGCTCCCAACTCCCCTCCCTTTCAGGGAGGTGGTAGGAGAGGGGCTCCAACTCCTTTCCCTTTCAGGGAGGGGGTAGGGGGAGGGTAAGAGCCCGGCGGAGCGCCAGGCCGCCAGTGACAGGTGCTATGCTCAGATTGGGTCTAAGGAAGATGGCGGATTCGCGCGGCTTTCGCCAGGTTCTCCGCCAGCTCGGGCGAGAGGTGGCCGGGCGCATCGGCGAGGGCCTGGGCCGCGCCGCAGGCGACCGCGAGGCGAAGGGCATCACTGAAGGCCGACCCACGCCACAGGCCGGCCAGGTAGCCGGCCAAGAGGGCGTCGCCGCAGCCCACTGTGTTGCGCGGGACTCCGATCTCGACCGACGCGGCGAGGGCCTCGCCCGAGCGCACCGCGAGGGCGCCTTCGCGCCCGCGCGTCAGGAGCACCGTGCCAACGCGGTCGCACAGGGCGCGTGCGGCGGTCAGAAGCTGGCCCTCACCTGCCTCGCTGAGGTCACGGCCGAGGCATTCGCCCAGCTCCTCGACGTTGGGCTTGATGAGGAGCGGCCGCGCGGCGACGGCGGCGCCCAAGTCGGCACCATTGAGGTCGGCGGCGACCTCGGCGCCGCGCTCGCGGCACGCCGCCAGCAGCGACCCGAGGGCGGCCGCTGTCATCCCCGGCGGCAGGCTGCCGCAGAAGACGACCACGGCGTCGGGCGTGGCGATGGCGCGGAGCTTAGCCAGCAGGGCCTCGACCTCTTGGGTCCTGACGGCGAAACCTGTCTCGCGGATGTGGGTGTCGGTGCCCCGCTCGGGGTCTAGGATCGTGGTGTTGGTGCGGGTGGGCTCGGCGACGGGGACGAGCTCGCTTGCGACGACGGGGGGCAGGCTCTCGCGGAAGAGCGGCAACTCGCGGCGGCCCACAAAGCCCGTGACGAGGGATTGCACGCCGAGGACGGCCAGGCAGCGGGCGACGTTCACCCCCTTGCCCCCCGGCTGCTGGCGCAGCAGTCGGCCCCTGAGGTGACCGCCAATGGCGAACCGCGGCACCTCGAGCGTGCGGTCCACGGAGGTGTTCGGGGTCACTGTGACGATGGTCAAGGCAGCACTAACTCCCCAGCACAACCCCAACTGGTCCCAAGGCCATCCGCTGCTTGATCGTCCTCTGCCTCTTCCTCGTTCCTCGTCCTCGACCCTTCCCTTTGGCGCTCGAACGGCGAGCGATCACGAGGACGAGTGGGAGAACGAGGCCGATCTGCCCCGGCATCGGGCGCCGGGGCCGCTGGGGCCGCTACTCTTTCTTGGCAGGCTCGTCCGTCTTCGGGGGCGTTCCCCGTGGCGGGGGCGGGGGGAGGTCGAGCGCCTCGCGGGCCATGCGGCGGAACTGGTCGGCGCGCTCCATCAGCCCGTCCTTCATTGCCGCCTTCTCGTCGTCCGGGACGTTGTCCATCGGCATCCAGGGGTCGAGCGCCAGGGGATAGACGCGGATGTCGTAGAACCACCCCGGCCAGAGGAGCTCGGTGAAGAGGTCAATGGGGAACTGCTCGTACCAGGGGGGCGTCATGTGGACGAAGAGGCGCTCGCGGAAGTAGCCCTTCTTTTCCGCGATGATCTCGTGGGTGCCGTACCAGTAGAAGGGGAAGCGGATGACGGGATTGGTCTCGCCGAGCACCTCGCCGTCGAAGGTGATGCGGGCGCCGGGGGGCCGCGTGCGGATTTCGATCTCTCTGTGAACGCAGCCGCTCGCAGCGAGGAGCGCGAGGGCGAGCAGGCGGCAGGCGGTGGTCCCGGCGTGCATCTGGCTCCCTCTCAGACCTCCAGGATCGCGACGTCAAGGCTCGCCAGGTCCAGGAGCGCAACGGTGCACTTGCCAGAGACCCAGCCGCAGCATTCGCCTGGGTTGAGGACCAGCGGCGGCCCTTTCTCGATGGCCACCAGGTGGGTGTGGCCGAAGATGATGACTTCGGCCCCCTTGCGCCAATCGGGCGTGAGCTGCTTGGGGTCGTGGGCAAGCACGATGCGGCGCCCGTCCAGCTCGAGTCTGTAGGGCGACAGATGGATGTTCGTCGTGAGCGCGTGGATGCCGTCGCGCTCGCCGTCGTTGTTGCCGAAGACGCCTGTGAAGGGCAACCCGCTCTGGGTGAGCACCCTGACGGCGAAGGGTGCCACATAGTCGCCAGCGTGAAGCACGTGGCCCACGCCGCGGCTGCGGAAGGCGTCCATCGCCGCCCGAAGCTTCGGCAGGTTGTCGTGGCTGTCCGAGACCACCCCGACGAGCATCGCGTCTCCTGGCCTTGTCATCCCAGCCCTGATGCTAGCGCCAATGGCCGCCCGTGTCAACCCGCGCTCGGGAGAGTGCAGGCCCCGATTGATGTGAAAGCCTTGATTGGCCTACCGTCCTCGTCCATCGTTCCGGTCTCTCCTCCTCAATCCTCCTGGCTTGCTCGAGGGGGGAGTCGAGGACGAGGACGGTGGACGAGAACGACTGAAGACGGCCGAGGGCGTTCCGCAACCAAGGGCGGCATCCGTCCTGATACCATTCCCTGGTTTCCCTCCTCCTTGACTCCCCTCGCCGGCCCCCGTAGAATGCGGGAGAGGCCGTGATTCAGCCCGCGTGGAGAGCAGCGAGGAAGGCTACGCTATGGGCCGCATCGTGAGACTCGAGGGAGAGCCGAGGGAGGTCGGCCGATGCTACGGGGAGCTTGCCGGGGCCGCACTCCGCGAGCGGGTGGAGGAGATGTGGAAGGCGAGCGCGGGCTCGCCCTGGGGCGCGGCCACGCTCGACGAGCGCGGGGAACGCTTCCGGGGCTACGTCGAGCGCATCGCGCCCGAGTGGCTCGACGAGGCCGAGGCGATGGCCGCCGCCGCGGGCATCAACGTCGCCGACCTCTTCGCCCTCAATGCCCTCCCGCGCGGCTTCTGGGACGCCAGGACCGGCGGCTGCACCTCTTGCCTCGTCGTCGGCTCAGCCTCCAGCACGGGGGCGACGCTCCTCCACAAGAACCGCGACCTGGTGAACTCCACCCACGAGGCCCACGTCCGCCGCACGCTTGACGGGCGGCAGTACCTCGGCTCCAGCGACATCGGCAGCCTGGGCATCGGGCACTTCCACAGCGACCGCGCGCTCGCGGGAGCCAACAACACGGGCGCCTGGATCAAGCCGGAGGAGCTCCGCGAGTGTGGCCTCTCCTGCGCCCATCTCCTGCGCCTGATCGCCGAGCGCGCGGGGACGTGCGACGAGGCCCTGGCCGTCCTCGAGGACGCCGTGGCCCGCGAGGTCGCCGGCGCCTCCGGCGGCTGCCGCGGCATGATCTTCCTCATCGCCGAACCGGGCAGGGGCCTCCTCGTCGAGATGACCTCGCGCCACGTCGCCCACCGCGAGGTGCGCGACGAGGCCGTCATCCGCACCAACCACTTCCTCTTCGAGGAGACGCAGCAATACGTAGCCGAGGCGCCCACGCAGAACACTCTCCGCCGCTACGCCCGCGCCCACGAGCTCCTCGACCCCATCGAGGCGAAAAACGTCGCCGACCTCATCCGCATGAGCCGCGACCACAACGACGGCCCCGACTCGATCTGCTCGGACAACTGGGAGCACACCCACATGACCGTCACCGCCTGCACCCACGTCGTCCGACCCGACCCCGCCGACCCACTGGCCCACAGCCGCCTGCAACTGGGCAACACCCGCAACACCATCGCCATCCCCGTGCCGCGGGCGGTTGACGGCTTGCCCGTCGAGTGTGTGGACGGCACGCTGCACAGCCTGGCCCGCAAGCTCTACGCCCGGCACGGCGTCGGCGATCACCTCGCCCAGATTCAGGAGGAGACCGAGCGCGCGATAGCCCGCGAGTTCGCCCAGGTGGGCGCCGCCGCCCGCTTCAGCGCTCCCGACCGTCTCCGCGAGGCCCTCACCGAGTTCGTCGCCCGCACCGTCGCGCGAGTCCGCACCACGCTTGAAGGCATCCTGGAGTAGTGCAGCGCCTTGACAAACCGTGCCCCGGGCGCCACAATGCCGCCGAGGAGGAGGCATGCGATGAGCGCGTCAGATGACGTGCAGAAGCTCTTAGCAGCAGGGCTGAAGCCGGCCGAGAAGGCTCAGGTTCTCCAGTGGGTGGCGCGGGAGCTTGGCGACGCATTCCCCGGCATCGAGAGCACGCCGGGGGTCTGCGGCGGAGAGCCGTGCATCGTGCGCACTAGAATTCCCGTCTGGGTCCGCGTCCAGGCCCGCAACCTGGGCACGACCGAGGCCGAGCTGCTGCGTTGCTATCCCACCCTGCGTGCCGAGGACTTGGCCAACGCCTGGGCATACTATCGCGTCCACAAGACCGAGATTTACCAGCAGATCCGCGACAACGAGGCCGCGTGAGATGACTCGGCTTTACGCCAACGTGAACTTCCCCTACCGTGTCGTCGAAGAGCTACGACGCCTCGGCCATGACGTTGTCACCACCCAAGATGCGGGCATGGCCGGCCTGGCGGCCTCGAAGGAAGAGGTCCTGGCCTTGGCCAGCGGGCAGCAGCATGCGGTTCTTACGCTCAACCGCCGCCACTTCGCCCGCTTGCACACTTCCGCTCCAGCCCATGCGGGCATCGTCATCTGCTCGTTTGACCGTGACTTTGCAGGATTGGCCGGCCGGATCCACCATGCTCTCCAGAGGCAGCCGGCGCTGGCAGGCCGACTCCTTCGCATCAACCGACCCACAGCGTGAGTGACTTCCATGAAGCGCCTCACCCTCCTCATCGCGCGGGCACTTATCACCTTGTCTTTCTGGCGTCCCGCGGCCGCCGAGGTGTGCAACGTGAAGGTGGTGACCGATGCGTCGCCAGACTACTACGACCTGGAGAGCATGGTCCACAGCATCACGAGCAAGTGGCCCACGCCCGCCGAGAAGTGCTGGGCGCTCTTCTACTGGAACCACATCGCCCGCCGCCAGACCTCGCCTATGATTCTCCACGGCCTGGAGCTCTCCGACCCCATCCGCCAGTTCAACGACTACGGCTTCACCATGTGCTCGACCATCGCGGGCATCAACTGCTCGATCTGGGACGCGATGGGCTTCAAGGTGAAGTACTGGGACATCAGCCTGCACACGGTCTCCGAGGTGGAATACGATGGCCGCTGGCACATGTACGACAACTCGATGTCGGCCATCTACACCCTCTGCGACGGCAGGACCATCGCGGGCGTGGAGGACATCGGCAAGGAGGGCGCCTGCGCCGCCTCGGACGGGCGCGTCGAGCCCGGCCACATCGCCCGCTACCACTGCCTCAACGCCACCAGCCCGCGCGGCTTCCTCACGGGCGCCGACTGCGAGCGCTCCCTCGACGCCGAATACGGCTGCTTCAACCCCAAGGGGCTGAAGTACCGCTACTACTTCTACGACTGGGACCGCGGCCACCGCTACATCCTCAACCTCCGCGAGGGCGAAGCCTACACCCGCCATTACAAGAGCCTGGGCACATCGGCGGAGTTCTACGTGCCCAACCGCGGCAAGGACCCCGAGAGCGTCAACCCCCGCTACCGCATCCGCGGCAACGGCATCCGCACCTGGAAGCCGACCCTGCCCCAGGGCGGGCTCACTGGCACCGACGCGGTGTTCAAGGTCGAGGGCGCAAACGTCATCACCGCCCTCGCCATCAAGGCCGCCTTCGAGCGGAGGAATGACAACGACGTTGCCGCCCTCGCCGTCAGCACGACCAATGGCCTGACGTGGACGGAGGTCTGGAAGGCCCAGGAGACGGGCGAGGTGCCTCTAGACACCAAGCTCATCGAGCCGGTGAACGGCGCCTACGAGGTGCTCGTCAAGGCCACGCTCGAGGGCGCCGCCAGGCTCAAGGACATCGAGTTCACGACCACGACGATGCTCAACAGCAAGACCCAGCCCAAGCTGCTCCTGGGCAAGAACACCGTCTACGTCGGCCTCGGCGAGCAGACGGGCAGCATCGTCCTGTGGCCGGACCTACAGGGCGACGCCCGCAAACCCTACGTGGTCGAGGAGAAGAACGTCGCCACGAAGGAGAAGCACCCCGGCTACATGGGCGTCATGCACGCCGCCAAGCCCAACGAGGAGGCGTTCGTGGTCTTCCGCATTGACGCGCCGGCCGACATCACACGCGTGACCTACGGCGGCCGCTTCTACAATCGCGCGCCCAAGAGCCACATTGACCTCCTCCACTCCTTCGACGGCGGCAAGACCTGGGCGAAGCCCTGGTCGCTCACCGACACCAGGCCGCCCTGGGACGTCATCCATTACGAAAAGGTCGAAGGCATCCCCCCCGGCACACGCTCGGTCCTGATGAAGTACCTGTGGAACAGCTCAGCCGCCGGCACCGACGCGTGCAGCATCTACGCCGTCCGCATGGAGGTCAACCACACCCTCAGCCACGCCCGCCAGAAGGTTCCAATACCTTCGGGAGGTCATCCCATCCAGGTCACCTTTGACTGGGACGAGGTGCAGAAGGACCGCTCGCGGGTCAGGCGCAGCCACACCCAGCTCCTCGAGGAGCTCCCCTGCCGCTACACCATCAACGTCGGCGGCCATGACCACCCCATCGTCAATTCCCTTCGCATCGCCCACCTCTCCGCCGACCTCCCGAAGGCTCCAATACCTTCGAGAGGTTACTCCGACGGCAAAGACGTAGGCGGCGAAAAATGGCTCTACCGCTGGGTCACCTATGGCCGCAACCTCGCCGAGGGCAAGCCCTACACCTGCACCGTCCCCTCCGAGACCAACTGGGGTGCGGGCGACCCCGACGGCAAGAAGCTCACCGATGGCGTGGTGGGACCTCCATTCGCCGGCGGCGGCACGCCCCGCTTCGCGGCCGCCTGGAAGCAGGGTCAGAAGCCTGAAGTCACCGTTGACCTTGGCAAGCCGGAAACCTGCGCCGCCTTCCGCATCCACATCGGCGCAGGCTGGCCCTGGTGGGATGCACTCAAAGGCGAGGTCAAGGACAAGGTCGAGGTCCTTACCTCCCTCGACGGCAAGGACTTCACCAGCCAGGGCTTCTTCGACTTCGATCTGTTCTGGAAGGACATCCCGATCAACCACTTCATGCCCGACGACGAGCAGGCCCAAGGCTACAACCACACCCTCATCCCGCCCAGGTCCGTCACCGCCCGCTACGTCCGCTTCGCCATCACCCCCGCCCGCATTCTTACCGTCAGCGAAGTCCAGGTGCTCGACGGCATTAAGCTCGCTCCCTTTGATCTCCGCATCGCCCTGCCCGATGAGAAGCCCGACAGACCGCGGTCGGAGCTGCCGCGCGACATCAGCTCAACCAGCGTCGCCGCAGTCGAGCCGGCGCCCGGGCCGCCGGCTGCGGGACCGACAGTGGGCGACGAGCCCCCGCCCCAGAAGCCCCCCTCCCTCAAGGTCAACCGCGTCGCCAAGCCGCCCAAGATAGACGGCCTCCTCGACGACCCCGCTTGGCGCGAGGCCAGCGGCGCCACGGGCTTTCGCCAGACCAACGGCGAGCCGGCCACCACGATGACCCGCCTCTACGTCGCCCAGGACGACGCCGCCCTCTACATCGCCGTCGAATGCTTCGACACACCCGAGGGCATCGGGCGGCTGCGCGCCAACATCAGGGAACACGATGCCGAGGGCATGTACTTCGACGACGACATCGAGCTCTTCCTCGATCCCACCTGCGAGCGAAAGAGCTACTACCAGATAATGATCAACTGCCGCGGCGTCACTTGGGACGCCTTCCACCCCTCCGCCGCCAGCCCCGACCTCTCTTGGGAGCCGAAGTACGACCTCGCCGTAAGCGTGGGCAAGGAGTCCTGGCAGGCCGAGTTCGCCTTTCCCTGGGCGGCCTTCAACCGCACACCGACACTAGCCTCCGACTGGGCGTTCAACGTCCTCCGCAGTCGCCAAAGGATGAAGGAGCTCAACTACTGGTCGCCCGTCCACACCAGGTCGGCCCACACGCCCGAACGCTTCGGCACCCTCACCGGCCTCGCCCCCAAGCCGCTCCCCCCCTCCCACTAGTCCCTCCCCTTGCTCCCTGTGAAACCTGGGTCACGTGAAGGAAGGTGGCGTCGAGCCTCCAACTGTCCGCTATCCCCCCTCGCGCCATCGGAGAGCGGCATCTCGACGCCGCTCTCGAGCCGGTATCACTTTCACCCTCGGCGCTCATATGCCAATCCGGATGTACATACGTGCAGTCGGGACCGGTCTGGAGACCATGCGAGAGCCTCCTCGAGTGCGGCGCGAAGCGCCGCTTTGGATGGGGAGGCTTTGCGGCGGCGAACCGAAAGCGGCGCTTCGCGCCGCAGTCCGAAAAGCTGACGCCAGGGGTGAGTGCCTAGCGCGGTACGAAGAGCGGCTTTGGGTGCGCCGCGCTGCAGCGTCACGCCCCCCTTTACACGACCCGGTGAGCGGTTATAATGGGCGTGGAAGGAGGAGCCCCATGCCGACGATGAAGGCTGCGGTGTGCAAGGCGAAGGAGACTATCGTCATCGAGCAGGTGCCCCGACCCGTGCCCAAGCAGGGGGAGGTGCTCGTGGCGGTGAAGGCGACGGGTCTCTGCGGCTCGGACGTTGATGGCTACACGGGCCACCACCCGATGATCAAGTGGCCGATCATCTTGGGCCACGAGTGCTCGGGCGTGGTGGCCGAGGTCGGCCCTTCGACTTCGCTCAGGGCGGGGTCAGGCGAGAGCCGCTGGCGGCCTGGCGACGCGGTGGTCGTCGAGCCGTTTTTCACTTGTAAGAGGTGTCCGGCGTGCCTCCGCGGGCAGTACAACCTCTGCGTTGACCTGAAGATCACGGGCCACCAGGTGCCAGGCTCGATGGCCGAGTTCGTCATCGCCGAGTCGTGCTTCCTGCACCCGAAACCCGACAATCTGTCGTTTGCGGAGGCGGCGATAGCCGAGCCGGTGGCGGGCTCGCTCCACGCGGTTGAGCGGGCGAACCCGCGGCTGGGGAGCTTTGTGGTCATCATCGGTTGCGGCACGATCGGCGTGCTGGCGATGCAGCATTGCCTGAACAAGGGCGCCGAGGTGCTCGTCTGCGACCCTGCGGAGTTCAAGCTTCACGTCGCCCAAAAGCTGGGCGCGCATCACACGCACAACCCCGAGAAGGCGGACCTGAAGGCCCGCGTGCGGGAGCTCACGGGCGGGCTGGGGGCCGACGTGGTGATCGAGGCGGTGGGGAAGCCCGCGACCCTCGCGGCGACGGTGGGCCTCGTCCGACGCGGTGGCACCATCCTCCTCATCGGCTGGTCGGGAAACAAGACCGATGCCTTTGACCTCACGAGTGTGACACTGGACGAGCTGACGGTGCTTGGCACGCTGGGCTTCTGCTGGGACCATAAGGCTGCCCTCAAGCTCCTGAGCGCGGGCAAAGTCACGGTCAAGCCCATCATCAGCCACCGCCTGCCCCTCGAGCGGGTGGAGGAGGGCATCCGAATGCTCCGGGCGCATCAGGAGGGGGTGTGGAAGATCGCCATCACGGAAGAAGAGGAAGCATGAGAAGCTGCAAGCGGCAGGCCACAAGCCTCAAGCGCCAGAGGCCATAAGAAACTATCTCAGAACCCACACGGGCTGCGACGCCAGCGATTCTGGCCGCAGGCAAGGAGAGAGGAGGAGGCGATGCAACGGAGAGCATCCCTCACTTTGTTCGGGACTGACGACGACCGACACAGCCTGCGGCCAGAAGTCGCGGCGTCCCTTCGGGTTGCGGCGGCAGCGGGGCGGCTGCCGTGTTGCGGCTCCTCAGCGATGCTCTCCGCTGCATCGCCTGCGTCGCCGCGCCTTGCATCCGCCCCGCTGACGCCGGCAACGCAGCCCGCGTGGGCTCTGAGATAGTTTCTAAGCCTCGCCTCGCCTCTGAGCTTGCGGGTTGCGGCTTGTAGCTTGCAGCTACTGTCTTGGCCGCAACTGATGTAGCAGTGGTCCGTAGTGCGGGCTTCAGCCCGTATGCCCAGCTACGACCTGAAGGCCGCACTACGAACGAGTTTTCCGCTCCGGGCGGGCGCGCCCGCGAGCGCTCCATGAATTGTGGCCAAGGTGGTAACTGCGGGTCGGAGCCACGAGATATGGCAGAGCTCCTGCTTGGCCTCGATATTGGGACGTCTGGCGTCAAGGTGGGCGTGGCGGAGGCGGGAGGGCGGCTGCTGGGCCTGGGGCGGGCGAGCCACGAGAATGCCTCGCCACAGCCGGGATGGGTGGAGTGCGACCCGCAGCGGTGGTGGGGCGGCGTGCTGGCCGCGCTGAGGCAGGCGTGCGCCGAGGCGGGGCGGTCGCCGGCCGACATTGCGGCGGTGGGCGTGAGCGTGCTGTTCCCGTGCGTGGTGCCGCTCGACGCCGATGCTCGGGCGCTCTATCCGGCCATCCTGTATTGCGACCGGCGGAGCCTGGCTGAGGTCGCGGCCATCGAAGCCCTCATTCCCAGGGCGGAGTATGAGGCGCGGATTGGCAATGTGCTGGTGCCCGGCACGTGTGCGGCGACGAGCCTGGCCTGGCTGCGGGGACACCAGCCTGATGCCTGGCGGGCGGCCCACTGCTTCGGCTTCGCCAACACCGCGATCACGGCGCGATTGACCGGGGAGTTCTGCACCGACCCGACGCAGGTGGCCTTGTCTGGGTTGGTGGACATCTATGACCCGTGGCGCTGGGATGCTGAGCTGTGCGAGAAGTTGGGCATTGACGCGACGCGGCTGCCGCGTGTGGCGGGGGCGGCCGAGGTGGTCGGCACCTTGACCAGAGCCGCGGCAGCAGAAACGGGACTCCGGCCAGGCACGCCCGTGGTGTGTGGTTGCGGCGACGTCCCGGCCTCGGCGCTGGGAGCGGGGGCCGCTGATCCCTCGTCGGTCATCTACGTGGCGGGCTCGACCGATTGCGTGGCGGTGCCGACCCCTGCCCCCACGGGGGACAGGCGGTGGGTGAACTCGGCCTACGTCCCGCGCGGCCTTTGGTTGCCCATCGGCACGACGACCTCCAGCGGGGTGTCGGTCGAGTGGTTCACCCGCGAGATGCTCGTGCGCGGCGGCGAGGGGCTGCGGGCGATGACCGAGCTGGCCGCCGGGGCGCCGCTCGGCAGCCACGGGCTGCTATTCTTGCCGTACCTGCAGGGCGAGCGGACGCCCCTGTGGGACCCGCGGGCGCGGGGCGCCTTCTTCGGGCTCTCGACGGCCACGACGCGGGCAGACCTCGCCCGAGCGGTGCTGGAGGGCACGGCCTTCGCCCTGCGCAGCGTCATCGAGTCGCTGGAAGGCGTCGTTGGAGCTCCTGTGGGGGAAATCCGCGCGGTCGGTGGGGGGACAAGGAACGCCTTGTGGAACCAGATCAAGGCGGACGTGCTCGGCAAGCGGCTGGCAGTGCTGGAGTTCCAGGAGACGAGTGCCCTGGGCGCGGCGCTCCTGGCCGCGATGGGCGCGGGGCTGCACACGTCGTTTGCCGCCGCAGCGGATGCGGCGCGCTCGTGCAACCGAGCCCACGTCGTGGAGCCTGACCCAGCCCGGGCCGAAAGCTACGGCCGCCTCTATCCGCTCTTTGCCGGGCTTTATCCCGCCACGCGCGAGCTGGCGCATGCCTTGGGCGAGACGCGCGGTGGGTGAATCGCCGACTGTTGGCTCCTGGTCCTGGCGCCGGCTTGGTTCCTGAATCGCCGTCGTCGTCGTTGTCGTCGTAGTCCTCGTTGTCGAGATCCCCGGCGGCAGAGGCCTGCGGAGCGAGTACGACGACGACCACGACGACGACGACGACGGCGGCGAGGGACGACGACGAAGGGGGCAGAGAAAGGGGCGCCCTTGCCGGAACTGGGGGCCGCACACCGATCGCCCCTTGTGTTACGGCTGAGTTAGAGTAGAATATGCGGTTGGCGGGACTCCCCGACCGCCAGGAGGCACCAAGCCATGAGACGGAATGCGATCATCTCCGTGTTGGTAGCGGCAACGGTTGGGGTGACGGGCTGTGGCGTTGTGCTGTTCGGAGCAGGGGCGGCCGTGGGCGCGGGCGCGCTCGTGTGGCACCGCGGGTGGCTGCGCGGCTCGCTGCCCGAGCCGATCGAGCGGGTGCAGAGGGCGGCTAAGGCGGCCCTGGGCGACCTCAACGCGACGGTGGTGAGCGAGGAGTTGAAGGGGAAGACGGGCATGGTGGACGCCACGATGCCCGACGGGCGAAGGGTGGTGGTCGAGACGCGCTTGCTGGGGCCGAAGGACACGCAGGTGAACATCCGCGTGGGCATCTGGGGCGACCAGGATGCGTCGCTGCGCTTGTTTGACCAGATGAAGAAGCACCTATGAGGCGGGCAGGCGGGCAGGAACGCAGGAAGAGAGGAGGGGTCAGCGCTTGTCGTTGGCCACGAAGGCCGCGTTCATGTCAATAACTTCGATGCCGGCGGGGGGCGTGAAGGCAAAGGCTTCGGGCGGGATGACGGCGTCTGGGGTGACTTCGTCGCAGTCGAGCTGGGCGATGACCTGATCGCGGTCGTCGCGCACCTGCATCCTGAGCTGGAAGGCCGAGGAGGCGCCGAGCCAGAAGCGGACGCGGTGGCCGAGTGCCTTGCCGAGAAGCTCGCCAGCCAGCGGGCCGTCGAGGACGGCTTCATACTTCTTGTCGGGGCGGACCTCGAAGACGTAAGCCGTCTCGCGCCCGAGTCGCTCGGTGCCGAGGTAGACCAGGTCGTCGCCGAAGAGACGCCAGGCCCGAGCCGGATTGGCCACGGTGGCGAAATCCACCTCGGGCTTGCCGTCAATGGCGTGCCACTCCTTCTTTGTTCCGGCCACGGTCCAGCGCCGCACGGTTTCGCCCATGCCCTTGGCGGTGGTCTGGACCCAGAGGTGTTGGCCGTCGAAGACGCGGCTCTCCTTGATGGTGCGCTCGGAGCCTGGCTGGAGGTTGCGCTCGATGGCGAACCTGCCGTCGCTGGCAAGGGAGATGCTGCCGCGGGCCGGCTGGGTGCGCTCGCCGCGCCCGATGGCCTCGGTGAATGTGGCCCGAGCGGTGGCCATTCCCGCCGCGGTCTTGCGGAGGGCCTTCAAGAGGTCGGGCGCGGGCCGGCCGCTCACTGGTGCCGCGGGCGCGGCGGGGCTGCCGGGCGGGCCTGTGGACGACGCCTTCGGCGGGGGCGGGGGCGGGGCCTCGAGGGCCTTGCGCTTGCGCTCCTCCTCGGCGCGCTTGAGGAGCTCTTGGAGCTTCTTGCCGAGGTCGCCGGCCGGCTGCCCCTCGGCGGCCGCGCGGTCGGTGATGCTGACCTCCTCAAGGGTCCACTCCTCGGGCAAGTACTTGAGCTCCTTGCCCGCGCGCCAGCGGCTGGGGACCTGCTCGTAGCGGAGCTGGAGGACGCGCTCGCGGAACTTGCGGACGTTGCCCTCGCGGCCCAGGGGACGCAGCTCGGCAAGGCCGTGGACGAAGATGGTCATCTTGTCGAAGTCGGGAGCTTCGCGGCCGACGGCGAAGATGGCCAGCCCTTCGCGGGTGGCGCCGGGCTTGAGGGGTTCGGCGCGCATCTCGGCCCAGTTGCACGCCGGCCGCTCCAGCACCTTGCGCTCGATGTGGGTCTCGGCCACCAGGTCGAAGCCGTCGTCGAACTCCTGCACCTGCTTTTCGAGTGCGAGGCGCATGGAGAGCTTCAGGCGCGGCACCAGTGGCCGGCTCTCGGGGTTCTTCACCCGATAGACGAGATACCAGTAGAAGCGCAACCTGCCGCCCGTGTCCTCGAGGACGAGCTGCTTGGGCGTGTCGTTCTCGAAGGCGAGCGACCAGTAGGTGGTCTCGCCTGCGAGACCGCCGGGGCTCGTGGGGAGCAGGAGGCCGAGGGCCAGAAGGCCCGCGGCAAGCGTCGGCCACGTCCTGTCGGTTTGCATGGTGTCACACCATTCCTTGGAAGCCGAGGAACGCCAGGGCCATGAGGCCCGTGCACACAAAAGCGATGGGCATGCCGCGCATCGGCGGCGGGAGGTCGAGCATCTCGATCCTCTCGCGGATGCCCGACATGAGCAGCATGGCCATGGTGAAGCCCAGGCCGGCAAAGGTTCCCTGGATGACCGCCTCGGCCAGCGTGAGCATCTCGGCGGGGTCGTCTGGGGTATTGAGGAGTGCCACACCCAGCACCGCGCAGTTGGTCGTGATCAGCGGCAGGTAGATGCCCAGGGCGCGATAGAGGCCGGGGACGTTTTTCTTCAGGAACATCTCGACGAGCTGGACGAATGCCGCAATGGTGAGGATGTAGACGAGGGTGCGGAGGACGGCCTCGAGGCCGTCCTTGGCCAGCGGGCTGTCGGCGCCTGCGAGCCAGACGAGCAGCGGCGCCTGGGGGCGCAGGATGTAGGTGTCAATCGTGTGGGTGAGCAGGGAGGCCATGGCCATCACGAAGGTCACGGCCACGCCCATGCCGAAGGCGTCCGATGTCCGCTTCGAGCAGCCCACGAAGGGGCAGAGGCCCAGGAAGCGCGCGAGGATGAAGTTGCTCACGAACAGGTTGCCGATGACGATGAGGAAGATGCGTTCGAGGTTCACTTTGCCGCCGCCTTTCGCAGTTGCATCCACTTGAAGAAGCCGAGGAGGATGCCCAGGAGGAGAAAGGCGCCCGGCGGGCTGACCATAACGGTCATCGGGTTATAGCCCGGCAGGACCTTGATGCCGAAGAGGGTGCCGCTGCCGCTCAGCTCGCGGATGACGCCCATCAGGAGCAGCGCCAGCGTGTAGCCGCAGCCCATCCCAATGCCGTCCAGCAGCGAGTCCATCACCGTGTTCTTCGACGCAAACGCCTCGGCGCGGCCGAGCATTATGCAGTTGACCACGATAAGCGGGATGAAAATCCCGATCGTCCGGCTGATGTCGGGAAAATACGCCTTCAGGAAAAGGTCGGTGATCGTCACAAAGGTCGAGATGACGACGATATAGCAAGCGATGCGGACGCCGCCTGGCACGGCCTTGCGGATGAGGGAGATGAAGACATTGCTGCCGACGCACACGAAGATCACCGCGATGCCCATCGCCAGCGCGGTCTGGAGCGAGCCGCTCGTCGCCAGGCTGGGACACACGCCCAGGACGATCACAAACAGCGGGTTCTCGCGGAAGAACCCCTTGGTCAGCTCGCGCAGGTTCACCTTGCACTCCATTCCGTCCGGAGCCGGTCTCGGCCCTCTGCCCCCAAGCTGGCATTATAGCCGGGGGCAACGCCCTGTCAAGCGTCAATTGGCCGCTGGCGCGCGGCCAGCGATTCCGCAGTTGCCCATCTTGCTCCGGCTGCCAGGGCGCGCTATGATACGCGGGTCGCGGGCGGCATCCTCGGAGACGACGCCTTGCCAGGATGGGTCTTCAGCGAGCTGGGGCTATGGCTTGGCGCGACCGCGCTGGCCGCGGTGGCGGCCGCCGCCTCGCGCCTCGATGCGTTCAGGGCGGCCCGGGCCCTCGGCCTGGCCGCATTCGCCGCCTTTGCGCTCGGGGCCGCCCTCTGGATGTTCCGCGACACCTATGCGTACTACTTTGCTCACAAGGAGGAGTGCCTCCGCCTCTCCTACTGGGGCTCCTACCGCGAACACGAGATGTGGAAGGAGATCATCGCCGCCTTCCGCAAGCTCAACCCCAACATCCCCGTCAAAGGGGAGTACATCACCGACCGCTACGAGGAGAAGATTCAGCAGCTTCTCCTGGCCAACGATGCCCCCGACGTGATGCTCTTCCAGGATGAGCCGCTGCCGCGCTTCGTCTCGAGCGGCAAGTTCCTCCCTCTTGACGACCTGTGCCGCACGCCCGGCCTGGAGGTGGACCTCGACCGCGACTACTGGGACACCGCGGTGGCCTCTTTCCGCCTCGACTCGGCCCTGCGGCAGGCCCCCGGCGCCTCGGATGGCACCACCTATGGCATCCCGATCTGGGGCGGCGATTGCCTGCTCATCTACAACCGCGCCGCCTTCCGGCAGGCCGGCGTCCCCGAACCGCCCGAACGCTGGACCCTCGACGAGTTCCTCGCCACCTGCAAGGCCCTCACGGCCGACACGGACGGCGACGGGCGCATGGACCGCTTCGCCTTCGACATCCCAGGCTGGGTTTACTGGCTGCCCTTCACCTATGCCTTCGGGGCCGACTACCTCGACGCGAGCCGCAAGCGCTGGACCCTCTGGGGGCCGGAGGCCGAGGCCGCCTACCAGTTCTGGCAGGACCTTCGCTACAAGCACCACGTCGCGCCCCAGCGTGCGGAGCTGACCGAGGGGGGCAACGTGGCGTTCATGACCGGGCGCGTCGCCATGTTCGTCAGCGGCCCCTGGGCCATGCCACCGCTGCTGGAGGCTGGGGTGGACTTCGACGTGGCGCCCATCCCCAGCGGCCCAGGCGGCCTGGCCACGCGCGTGACTTGGGACTCCCTTGTGATGTTCGCGGGATCGCGGAAGAAGGACTGGGCGTGGCGTTTCATCCACTTCGCCACGTCGCTCCCTGCGCAGGAGATCGTCGCCAGGTTCCAGCGCTCGGTGCCCGCGCTCAAGGCGGCCAAGGACGCCTTCATCGCCGTCAACCCCAGGGTGCGCGCCCGGCGGTTCATTGACGCCCTGGCCTACGCGCGCTTTCAGCCCATCACCGAGCACTGGATGCTCATGAGCCGCGAGATCGGCAGCGAGACCGACATGATGCTCGACAACCGCCGCACCCCGGCCGAGGTGCTCCGCCGCCTCGCGGCCAACCCGCACCTCGCCAAGTGCTTCACAATGCCACAAGAATCCGTAATGCGTAATCCGTAACCCGTAACCGCAGGAGAGAAGACACCTATGGCGACGCTCGTTCTCTTCCCCTGTTACGGATTACGGGTCACGGAACACGCACTGTGACGACGCGGAGCACAGCTATGGCCGCCACCCTCAAGAGGTCTCACCGCCGCGAGAACGTCACAGGCTACCTCTTTGCCTCCCCCTGGCTCATCGGCTTCTTCGCGCTCACCCTCGGGCCGATGGTGCTCTCGATGCTCTTCTCGCTCATCCACTGGGACGGCATCAGCGTGCGCACCATCCGCTGGGCAGGGGCGGCGAACTACGTCCAGGCTGCAGGAGACCCCGACGTCCGCATCGCGCTCTGGAACACGGCCTACTACAGCTTCGTGAGCGTGCCGCTGAGCCTGGTCGTGGCCCTTGGCCTCGCGATGCTGCTGAACCAGAAGCTCCGCGGCATCGCCATCTTCCGCACCATCTTCTACATGCCGTCCGTCATCGGCGGCGTCGCCACCATCATGATGTGGCTCTGGGTCTTCAACCCCGACTACGGGCTCCTCAATGGCGTGCTGCGCGCCGGCTGCGACCTCTTGGCCACCCTGGGCATCGAGAGCGCCCGCCACTGGCAGCTACCGAAATGGCTCATGAGCGACCGCTGGGCCATGCCTTCGCTCATCCTGATGAACCTCTGGGGCGCCGGGGCCTCGATGCTCATCTTCCTCGCCGCACTCCAGAACGTGCCCGACTCCCTCTACGAGGCCGCCGACCTCGACGGCGCGGGACGCTGGGACAAGTTCCTACACATCACCGTCCCGCAGATTTCCCCCGCCATCTTCTTCAACCTCATCATGGGCATCATCGGCTCCTTCCAGGTCTTCACCCAATCCTTCCTCATGACCGGCGGCGGGCCCAACAAGGCGACCCTCTTCTACGTCCTCTACCTTTACAACAAGGCGTTCCAGGACTTCGAGATCGGCTACGCCAGCGCCCTGGCGTGGATTCTCTTTGCCATCATCATGTTCTTCACCCTGCTCGTGCTTCGCTCCAGCAAGCTGTGGGTCTACTATGAGGGCGAGTAACAGGAGAATCCATGAGAACGCAGCACCTTCACGGGATTCCCTCCGTGACAAACCGCATCCGGAACGGGTAATGGAGCGATGGGGCACCAGTTGCGGCAGCTTGCAGTTCCAGACACGCCCAAACAAGTCTGGGCGTGGCACCCGTTCCTCTGCCAGGTGCCCCGTGGGCGCCAAGCCCAAGCCTTGCCTGGGCGCGCGCTTCTCCGGCACGGAGTCCGTAACGTGACGTAGGCGGCCACTGCTACGCCACTTGGCTCCTGGTTACGGCTCCTGTGTGGATTGCGGATTCAGGAATGGGCCATTTAGCGAGGGGACAGCATGGAGGCCATCAGGCGGTTCTTCCGGCTCGATGAGCGCGGGACGACGGTGGGGACGGAGGTGCGGGCCGGGGTCGTGACGTTCATGACCATGGCCTACATCATCGTCGTGCAGCCGATGGTGCTGGCGGGGGCGGGGATGCCGGTGGGCGGGGTGATGCTGGCGACGTGTCTGGCCAGCGCCTTCGGCACCCTGCTCATCGCGCTCCTGGCCAACTACCCCGTGGCCATGGCGCCCTGCATGGGCCACAACTTCTTCTTCGCCATCGTCGTGGCCACCCATCCCGGCCTCACCTGGCAGACCGTGCTGGGGGCCAACTTCGTCTCCGGCATGCTCTTCGTCGTCCTGTCGCTCGTGGGCTTCCGCGAGCGGATAATGAACGCGGTGCCGGAGAGCCTGAAGTACGCGATTGCAGTGGGGATCGGGCTGCTGATCGCGCTCGTGGGCCTGCGGGGGGCGGGACTGGTGGTGGAGACGCCTGATGCGACGGGGCTAACTCTCGGGCACTTTGGCCGGCCGGCGGTCCTCGCGCTTATCGGGCTGTCGCTCGCGGCGGGCCTGGTCGCGCTGCGCGTGCGGGGCGCCATCCTCATCGGCCTCATCGCCACCTCGGTGGTCGGGATGGTCATGGGCCTCGTGCAGCCATGCCCCAGCCCGGTTAGCGCCCCGCCCTGGGGCGAGCTGGCCCAGACTGCTTTCAAGCTCGACATCGCCGGGGCGATGAAGCTGGGCCTCCTGAGCGTCATCTTCACGTTTTTCTTCCTCGACCTCTTCGACGCGATCGGCACGCTGATCGGCGTGACGCAGCAGGCGGGCCTGATGGTGGATGGCAAGCTGCCGAGGGCGCGCGAGGCCCTCTTCGCCGACGCCGCGGCCACGGTGGCGGGGACGCTGCTGGGCACCTCGACGGTCTCGAGCTACATCGAGAGCTCGGCGGGCATTTCGGAGGGCGGGCGCACTGGCCTGGCCAGCGTGGTCACCGCCGGCCTCTTCGTCCTGGCGATGTTTTTCTCCCCATGCGTCAAGATGCTCGCGGGCGGGGTGCTGGTGGACCAGGAGCTGGCCTTCCAGCGCGTCGAGGCGGAGGTTACGCCGGGGGCGGGCGCGTCGGAGTCGGCGAAGGTGGTGATACCGGAGGGCGGGAGGCTGCACGTGCGGCGGAAGGCGCCGCTGAGCCCTGTGACGGCGCCCACGCTCATTCTCATCGGCTGCTTCATCATGACGGCGGTGGCGCGGATACCCTGGGGCGACTGGACGGAGGCCGTGCCGGCCTTTCTAGCCATCGTGATGATGCCGCTGACGATGAACATCACGGAGGGGATCGCCTTCGGGTTCGTCGCCTTCTCGTTCCTCAAGCTCGTCACTGGGCGCTGGCGGGAGGTGAACCCGTGGGTGTTTGTCTTCGCTGTCCTGTTCGTCGTGCGATACGTGTACCAGGCGGTCTACGGGTTGGCCTGAGGGGGTTTTTCTGGCAGGTCGGGTGAGGGGGCTTCCGGGGGCTTGGGCGTCGCCTCGTGCCCGGTTTCCTTAGCTGGCGGCTTCTTCTTGAGGCGCTTGAGGGCCTGCTGGATGGTTTCGCCGTCGGAGTTGAGGCCGGTGTAGGCGGCCTCGAGCCAGGCGCGGCGCGCGTCGCCGGGGGCCAGCCCGTCGTAGCGTGCCACGATGGCCGCGAGGACCGCTGGGTCCGGCTCGTGGCTCAGTAGGTCGTTGGCGGCTTTGGTGTGCTCCGCGTAGTCGGCGCTGAAGAGCAGGTCCACCAGGCGGGCGGTGGGGTCCTCCTTTTTCGCCTCCTTCTCGTCAGCCTGGGTCTTGGGCTCGGCTTGTGCGGCCCGCGCGGTCTTTGGGAAGAGGCGCTCGAGGGCCTGCTCGACGGCCGAGCCGGTGATGCGCAGGTAGGCTTCGGCGAGCCGGCGGCGGCGCGGGTCGTCCTCCTTCATGCCCGCGTAGTGCTCCGCCACGTTGTCCATGTCCAGTTCCTCTGGGCGCCGGATGGTCCGGCAGGCGTATTCCAGGTCCTCGGGAGCCTCGCTTAGCAGGAGGGCCTCGAGGAAGCGCGCGTGGCGCACGCGGGCGCTGGCAACTGCGCCCAGGGAGACCACCAGCGCGACCGCGGAGACGACCAGGAGCGCGGCCGTGAGGCCGGCCGAGCGCGCGGCCCCCGCGCGGCACGCCACGATGCAATGGCGCGCGAAGACCACCGCCGTGAGCCAGGGGGTGAAGCACAATATGCCGCTGAATAGGTCGGCGTGGGTAAGCGCGAATGGCAGGAGCACCAGGCCCATCGCGGCGAAGGCGAGCGCGCCGATGGCGAACGGCCCGGCCAGGAGCATGCCCAGCAGCGGATAGCGCATGCCACTCAAGCCCCACACGAGCAGGGCGGCTAGGAGGGCTCCCTCCAGGAGGCGCGTGGGGCCGGCCAGATAGGGCGGCAGCGCCGCGCGGTCGGCCACGCTGGTGGAGAAGAGCGCCGGGTCTGTGGCCATCAGCACGAGGGGGGCGACAAGGCCGAAGACGAAGTCGAACGCCACCTGTCCCTCGGACGGGCCTGGGCGGATGCTGCCCGAGCCATACGTGGCGTCAACGATGTCCTGGCGCGCCTCCGACGGGAACTCGTCAGCCATCGGCTCGCTCCGTCGGCCCATCGAGGGGCATGATGTAATGGACCTGTCGGGCTATCTCCCGGAAGCCCAGCCTGGGGTAGAGGGCCATGCAGCGGTGGTTCTGCTCGAGGGTCTCGATGCGGACGAACTTCATTCCCAGCGAACGATGGTAGGCGAGGGCGGCCTGGATGAGCTGCTTGCCGAGGCCCTCGCCCTGAAAGTCGGGGTGGACCGCGAGGTTGGGGATGGAGCCGATCCTGGTGCGGAGGTCCACGCGGCAGGAGACGTAGCCGACGACGACGCCATCGCGCTCGGCGACGAGGATGCCGCCTGGGTTAGCCGCGATGTCGGCCTCCACGTGGCTGGCCTTGCGCCGCTGCCAGCCGACGCCGGCGATGACGCCGTAGCGGGCCTCGATATTCTGGTCAATTGAGACGCCCTCGAAGGCCCTGATGGTGAGGTCAATGAGCGCATCGCGGTCGGAAGGGCGGTAGGGGCGGATCATAAGGATGGAGATCCGAAATCCGAAAATCCAAAGGCCCGACAGCCAAACAAGACAGGCTTCAAGGGGTCACGACGGTTCGCGCCTCGCTCTCGGCGGTTCTTTCGGATTTCGGACTTGGGATTTCGGATTTCCCGTATTCCGTGAGGAATAGGGGCTAGGGTCTGTAGACCTCCCAGTGGATGGTCTTGCGCTTGAGGGGCTGAGAGACGTCGCCGCCAACTGTCTCGGGGCTCAGTGTTCCCAGGGCGGCCAGGAGGTGGCGCTTGGTGAAGAAGCCAACGTGGCCGTCTGCGAACAGGACGTTGAGGGCTTCGCCGTGGCGGAAGCGATAGCCTCGGAGGCCGTCGTAGGCAACCGAGGCGAGGGAGCCGCCATCCAGGGTGTAGAGGTGGGTGGGTGCCACGTCGGCCTTGACGTAGTCGCACAGGAGAAGGGTTCGCGCCGGCTCGGGCAGGATGGCAGACTCGCCGAGGCGGGTGAACCTGCACGGCCAGTTGTTTCCGCACATGCACTTGGTGGTGTCGTCGGGGTTCATGAGGTGCTTGGGGATGCCCTTGATGGAGCCCCACATGGTGCCGCTTCGGCGATAGTAGTAGGTCGGGCCGATGGAGCCCCACTTCAGCGTATTGGGGTCTGGCAGGGCCGGTGGGCTCTCCTGCCAGGTGTTGTCGCTGCTGCGGCCGTATCTGAACCCGAAGTTGTTGTAGCCGTAGCAGTCGTCATAGACCCTGTCCTTGTCAATCCCGTCCACCTTGATGAGCGAGCTGGGTGCGTAAATCTGGTTTGGGGGGTCCGCGCTGCCTGGGCAGCGGAGGACGTAGTGGCCGGCGCGCTCGGAGCGGTCGTCGGTGATCGTCGGCTTGTTACAATGGACCTTGCCCTCCTCGGCGTCCATGTAGTCCACGCGTGCGCCGCACACAATGCACTTCATCCTCTTGTCGTTAAGGGAGACGGTTGTGTTCAACGCCCGGGCGAGCTTGTGGTACCACCACGAATCTTCCTTGATGCTATAGCCGCCCGAGCCGATTTTCGGGTTCAGCGGGTTGTCGGTCGTGTTGAGCTCGAAGCAGGCGGGGAGGTTATTGGAGTTGACGTTGCGCACGAGTTCGAGGGCGGTGGAGAGCTGGCGCAGGTTGTTGGCGCACACGCGGCCGATTGCCGCATGCCGCACCCGGACGAGGAAGGGCGTCACCATCGAGGTGAGGATGGTGATGAGGGACACGACCGTGAGGAGCTCAGTCAGCGTGATACCGCGGTTTCGTCGTCGCACGGCAAGACTCCTGGGCCTCAGCCGCAGCCCATTGGCGGCCCCACCACTGCAATTGTATCCCCCCGGCGCGCCGTTGTCAATAGGCGAATGCCGACAGGTTGCGTGTAATCTTCCGAGCGCGGGCCTTGCTAGTGTGGCGAGCCAGAGGAGCCTTGAAACCGTGCTGTCGGCACCGGGCAAGGGCCAGCCACGGCTCAGGGGCCCACCCTCTCCCTACCCTCTCCCTGGAAGGGAGAGGGGTTGCCAATGCCCCCCTCTGTCAGGGAGGTGGCCGGGGGAGAGGGGGTTTCCAACCCCCCTCCCTTTCAGGGAGGGGGGAGGGGGAGGGTCAGACCCTGTGGCGGGGGAGGGTGAAGGCATGTGCGGAGGCAGAGGGGGGACTGCGCTGTCCCGGGTGCTCCCAACGGGGCATGAGTCAACTACGGCTCAGTCTCCCGCCCTCTGGCTAGGGGGAGATTTGCAATAATTGGAATCCGTCGGGCAGGGTGCCCTGGTCATGGGGAGGCCGGGGAAGCCCCCAGGAACTCGGCCATGAGGCGATGGCCTGGGGCGACGACCAGGCCGGTCTCGGCGGCGGCGGCCTCGGTGAAACGCCGCCCCGACCCGTCGCCGGCTCCGGGCGCCCGCTCGCCCACGCCGGTCCCGCAGTAGGCGAAGGGCACCGGGTCGGCGACGTGGGTGCGGACCTCCAGGGGGGTCGGGTGGTCGGGGAGGACGAGGAGGCGGGAGTCCCCCCTGGCCTCCAGGGCGGCGAGGAGGGGGCCGACGATGTGCTTGTCCACCGCCTCGATGGCGTCCACCTTGGCCTGGATGTCGCCCTGGTGGCCTGCCTCGTCGGGGGCCTCGATGTGGACGATGACCAGGTCGTAGGGGTTGAGGGCTTCGACAGCGGCGGCGCCCTTGCCGGCGAAGTTGGTTCGGATGTAACCGGTTGCGCCCTCGACGGTTATGACGTCCAGGCCGAGGGAGACGGCGATGCCGCGCACGAGGTCCACGGCGGCGATGACGGCGCCGCGTTTGCCGTAGCGTTCGGCGAATGGGGCGAGCTTGGGCCTGGTGCCGCCGCCCCAGAACCAGACCATGTTGGCGGGGTTCTCCCCCAGGTCAATCCGCACGTCGTTGATGTCGTGGGGGGCGAGGAGGTCGCGCGAGCGCTCCATGAGGCGGATGAGGATGTCGGCCCCCGGGCCGCGGGGGAGGTGTTTGCGGATGGGCTGGTCGAGGATGTCGTGGGGGGGCGTGCACTCGGCGGCCATTGGCCCGTTGCCGCGATAGACAAGGAGGTGGCGGTAGCCGACGCCTGGGTAGAAGCGCAATTCGTCGCTGCCCAGCTTCTCGTTGAGGAGGCCGATGAGGACGGCGGCCTCGCGGGTCGATATGCCGCCGGCGCTGTGGTCCACCATCGTGTCGCCGTCCACCGTGACGAGGTTGCAGCGGAAGGCGACATCGGTGGGTCCGAGAGGGACGCCCATGCTGGCGGCCTCGAGGGGGGCGCGGCCCGTGTAGCAGGCGGCGGGGTCGTAGCCGAGGAGCGAGAGCATGGCCACGTCGCTGCCAGGAGGCAGCGGGGGATTGGTGTGGCAGACGAGGCCGAGGCGTCCCCTGAGGGCCACCTGGTCCATGTGTGGCTTGGCGGCCGCCTCCAGCGGGGTGCGGCCGCCCAGGCGGGCCACCGGCCGGTCAGCCATGCCATCGGGTACGACGATTGCGTATTTCACGGGCAACTCCACGGGTCGCTCTGGCGCCCCTGCGCCAGGCCCAAGCACCGGGAAATGATAGCAGGGCCGGGCGCGGCGTGTCAAACCTGGCCGCCCTAGCGGCCCGCTGCGAAGGTCCGCGATGCGGGCTGATCGGCCTTCAGCTCGAAGGCCCCGCAGCTCACTTCGCCAGGCTGGCAGAGGGTTAGGGTGACGGACTTGGGTCGGACCTGGACGACGCCGACGGTGCCCTTGAAGCGGATGTTGGCGACCTGAAGGTCTTGCGCGCTTGGGGCGAGGAAGAGGTAGTCGGTCCCCGCTGGGCTGGCGACCTCGATGGCCTCGGCCTGGCCGTGGACGGAGATGGCGGGGGGCTTCTCGTCCCGCAGCCGTGGGTAGAGGATGAAGGAGAGGCTCGCGCCTGGGGCCAGGACCAGGTGGAGGCCGTGCTGGTCGGTGCTCGGCGGCCCCGCGCTGTGGGTCTTGATGCTGAGGAACTGGGTCTTGAGCGCGCCGTTGTCGAGGGGCAGAAGCGTCCTGGCCGCTGGGGGGAACCAGAGGTCGAGGTCCACGTCGTGCTGGCCTTTGACGCGGATGGTCGTGTCGTCGTGGCTGTCGAGTTGCGGTGCTTCGGCGGCCGTCAACCAGAGGCGCCAGTTGCCCGGCCTGGGGGCGTCCCTGGCCACGTCGTCGCGGATGAGGACATAGTTTGGGCCGAGGGGGTCGGGGTCTTTGACGAGGAGGACGCGGCGGTCCCAGGCGCCCTGGCGGTTGTGGATGAAGTCGGCGGCGGGGGTCGTGGAGAAGGCGAGGATGCCGCCCTGGCCATTGATGTCCACGCGGTTGTGGTGGTCGGCGGGGTCGTAGCCGTTGTAGCCGAAGTCGCAGACGAGTGGGCGGCCTTTGCCCCAAAGCTCGAAGCTGCCGAGGTCGTCGTCGTAGTGGTCGTGGAGCTTGCCCTGGATGAGGTAGAGCTGGGTTTCGCGGTCGCTGGGGAAGTGGGCGCGGAGGAGGACGCCCGAGCCGGGGAAGTGCTCGCTGCCCCACTTGGGCGGGCGCACGGCTGGGTAGGGGCTGAAGAGCACCTCGCGGATGCCGTCGGTGGCGGGGTAGGCGCCGCCGATGCCGGGCCAGGTTGGGCAGCCTTGCTGCTCCCAGGCCCAACGCATGGCGTCGGCATAGGCCGGGTCGCGTTCGCGCCACACCTGGGCCATGTAGCCGGGCAGGCAGGTCGTTTCGTAGAGCCAGGTGTTGCCGATGGGGGGCGAGTGGCGCAGGCCCCTGAAGCGCGGGTCGGGCGGGGTGGCGATCTTGGCGAGCCACTCCACTGCCTTCTTCAGGCGCTCGTGGTAGAGGAGGTCGTCGCCGAGGCCGAGGTTTTTCCGCGCGTAGCCTATGGCCACGATGAAGTCGAGGGCGACGGTGGCGTAGTGTGGGGCTTCGAGCCAGCCGCCGTTGGGGCCGGACCAGTTTTCGACCTCGTGGAACATCTCGCCGACGCCCGCCTTGCGCCAGGCCTCCGCCATCGGGTGCTTGGGGAAGAGGAACGACACGAAGGCGAGCTGGGCGTAGACCAGGGTCGTCATGTTCGGGTTCGCCGCGAAGCCCAGACGGGGCGACCAGAACCGCTCGGAGGCCAGCTTGTAGGCGAAGAAGAGCATGCGGGCGCGGAGGATCTCGCGCTCGCGCGAGTTCAGGTGGGGCATCGCCAGGTCAATTAGCGCGGGCAGGTATTGGGTCGGACCGCCGGTCATCCAGTTGTGGGGCGCGATGCCCATGCCTGGGCCGGTGACGTGGCGCAGGATGTTCTCGGAGCAGGCCAGGCTCTCCTTCATTACCATGCAGCGGAGGTGGCTTTCGGCTGCCCAGGGGATGCCCAGGAGGGCGGCGGAGGCCAGAGTGTCCTTCGGGGGGAGCTGGGGCCAGGGGCGCTTGTCGGGGGCCACGCCCATGCGCCAGAAGCCCTCGGCGTCGTCAATGGGCTTCGCCCTCTTCGCCCACTCCGCGGCGCTGGCGAGCTTTTTGAGGAAGGGGATGTCCTGGCCAAGGGCCTGGCGGAGACGTTCGCGGTCCTCTTTGGTGATGGCGAAGAGGGGGTAGGACTGCGGCGGGGTGTCCTCGGTCAGCACGTAGTCCTTCACCTCGTCGAGGGGGGATTCGGCGTATTTGATCTGGCGGCGGGCGGTGTCGGCTGGTCCGACGATGGTGTTGGGGCCGATTCGCTCGTCAGGCGTGCGGGGCGCGAGCGAGAGGCCCCAGGAGCGTGTGCCCTTGCGGAGCGGGAGGGTGAGGGTGGCCTTGCGGCCCTTGCGGGCGAGGCGGAAAGCGGCGGCGCGATACGCCTCGCGGTCCTCGGGGCTCCAGGCCAGCGAGTCGCCCGTGAAGATGCCGAGAGCCCACGCCCGCTCCTTGTCCCACAGCTCCAGCCATGTGCTCACGTCGTCGAGCCACCACTGGATCCAGGGGGTGAACGTCGTCGTCTCGTCCTGGCCGTCCTCGATTGGGTAGGCTTTGGAGACGCCGAGGCCGGTCCGCCGCCAGGGGGCCTTGGTGCGGTAGTAGTCCCACACGCCGGCGCCCGGCTCGAAGCCTGAGAGGTCCCATTCGAGTGCAGCTTCGTTTCCCTGGAACTCGTAGCGCTCCTGCCAGAGCACCTCGGGCTGGCCGCGGATGAGGCGGAGGCGCACGTCGTACTTGCCCTTCTCGAACTCGTAGTGGAACATCGCGTCGGTCGTGACCGGGCCAGGGTGGACGGCTGCCTTGAGGGAGAGCAGGTCGCCCACGCCCGTGAAGCGGCCTGCCCCGACCCAGGGGCTTCCGCCTGTGTGCTGGAGGCGGAGGAGGGGAGGGGGGACGTTGCCCTCGGCCGTCCTCTCGCCGATGGCGTGCGGCACCTCGATGCGGAGCGCGCCGTTCTGGATCTGCCAACGGTCCTTCGCCTCGGCGACGGCCATCGGCGCGGCCAGGTGCCTGTCGGCAGGCTTCGCCTCCAGCCGAAGCGTCCTCTCCGCGAAGGGCGGCAGGTCCACCACGCACCACAGTTGCCGCTTCTTGTCCTCGGAGACCGTGGTCTGGAAGGGGATTTCCCTGGCCGCATCCCCCTCGACCATCATGAGCCGATGGTGTGCGGGGTTTGCCGCCACGCGGATCGGCAGCTCGAAGTGCACCAGCTCCCCCGCCCACTCATGCCCGATCCGCTCCCTCAGCGGCGCCTCCCACACCGCTTGCGCCCCCTCGCCGCACAGGGATGACGCGCTTGCGAGCAGCAAGTGCATCAGCAGGATGCATGAGGCTCTAGGCACACCCATTGCTCCCTCCTTCGGTGGCATGGGGTTCAGTGGCCGTGGCCTACTCGGCCTTGAGCTTGATGCCCTGGAGCTTGGCGCCGTCGGGGGCTCGGAGGCGGACGGCGGCCTCCCAGCCGCCTCCGCCGTTGACGACCTTGACGAGGAGCTCGTTCCAGCCCTCCCTCAGCGTGACCTTGATCTGGTCCTCGTTGAGCTTGAAGGAGCGTGGCACGTCCTTGTCGTGGACGACGGTGCCGTTGAGCCAGAGCTTGATGCCGTCGTCGCTGCCGCACTCGATGACGGCGGGCTGCTCCTTGGGGGAGAATATCTGGCAGTTGAGGTAGCCGGCGCAGTCGCCGGGCGCGCCCAGCTCCTTGTTGAGGTCCACGAAGCCCGGCTGGTCGCCCGAGGCGGTGATGAGCTTCCACTTGATGTCCTTGGCGCCCGGCTTCTCGGGGTCGTGGATGGTGGCAGTCTTGCCGCCCTTGTAGGGGCCGGAGGCGAGCCAGGTGACGATGAAGTCCTCGGAGCGCTCGATGAGTGCGAGGGCGTCCTTGGCCTGCTTCTGGACCTCTGGGCTGCCGGCGGCGACTGCTCGGGCGATGGCCTGCTTGGCGGCGTCGCGGTCGAGGCCGCTGATGGCTCTGGCGATGCGGACGACGGCGCTGGCGGCCTCGTTCTTGAGGGCGTCGGTGGCGAGGCAGCCCTCTGCCAGCTTGAGGGCGTCGAGCGAGGGCAGGTCGCCGACGGTGGCGAGGATGAGCTTGCGCTCCTCGTCGCGCTTGGCGGCGGCGAGGGCCTCCTGGCACATCTTGAGGCGGTCGGCGGGTGAGCGGTCTTTGCTGAGTGCGATCATGCGGACGTAGCCGCGCAGGGCGAGGACGTGGTGGGCGGGCTTGTCGGCGGTCTTGGCGACGGCGAGGAGGTCGGGGGCGGGGGCGTCGCTGCGCCAGTCGGCCAGGGAGCGGATCGCCGCGTCCTTGACGGCTTCGTCGGGGTCGGCGAGGCTGGCTCGGATGGCCTCGTGGGCGCCCGAGGTGCCGATGCCGCCGAGGACGCGCAGGAGGGCGGCGCGGGTGGGGCCCTGGGTGTTCTTGAGTGCGGCGACGACGGTGGCGGTCGCCTTGTCCTTGTCGGCCAGGCGAGCGCAGGCGGAAGCGAGCGCCCGCTCCGCAGCGGAGCGCACCGCGTCGTCCCTGGCCTCCAGCAGGAGCTTGCCGAGGGTTGGCAGGTCGCTCTCGACGGCCAGCTTGCCGAGTGCGCCGACGGCTGCGGCGGCGACCTTGGGGTTCGCGTCGGTTGTGTGGGCCAGGATGGTCTTGAGGTGCTCGCGCCCCTTGCGGCCGGCCAGGATGTCGAGGATGGGGGCTTTGGCGTCGGCGGTCGCCGCGTCGAGGGCTTTGACGATGGCGGCCGTGGTTGCCTCGCCTGGGATGAGCAGGAGGCTCGATTGAGCGGCGGAGCGCTCTGGGGCGCTCTGGCCTGCCAGCTTTGCCACGAGGGGCGCTACGGCGGCCTCGGAGCCCGTGGTGGCTGCGGCGCGGATGGCGGCGAGGCGGACGGCTTCGTCGGCGTCGTTCATCGCTTCGAGGACGGCGGGGAGGGCGGCTGGGTCGCCGCGCTTGGCCAACAGGTCGAGGATGGCCACCTTGCCGGCGGGGTTGGCCGCTTTGAGCTGGGCGACCCAACGCTGGGTGGCCTTTTCGCCGGGCATGGCGATGGCGGCAGCGATGCCGGCGGCGCGGAGGTCGGGGTCGTCGCCGCTCATCGCGGCCACGACCTCCTCCATCGCCGCCTCGCCCGCGGCGGCGGCGAGGGCCTGGAGCGCGGCGCAGCGGACGTGTGTGTCGGCCGCGCGCGACTTGAGCAGATGGCGTGCGAGTCTGGTGCCTGCGGCCCTCTCGCCCGTCTCGCCGAGCCTGCGGGCGAGGAGGAGGGCCGCCTCGGTCATCTGGCTGCGCTCGTAGGCGGCCTCGGCCTCGGCGCCCTTGAGCAGCGGCTCGACGGCCGCGGGGTCGGCGGAGTTGGCCAGGGCAAAGGCCGCTACAAGGCGGGTGTCGCGCTCGTCGTCCCCGAGTGCCTTGGTCACGGCTGGGATGCCGTTGGCGGCCCGCAGGACGCCGAGCGCCTGGATGATGGTCACGCGGCACGGCCCGGCGGCCTTCGGCAGTGCCTCCTGGAGGATGGGGATGGCGGCCGGGTCCTTGATCGCCAGCATCGCCTGGGCCGCGTATTCGCAGAGGTCCTTGTCGAGGAGGAACTTGCCGAGGGGGGCGGTGGACTCGGCGCCGCCGGCTAGCTGGAGTTGCATGATGAGGAACGCTTTGACCTGGGAGGGGAGGGCGCCGTCCAGTTGCTTCACCAGGGTATCGGCGAAGAGCTTGCGCTCGGCCTCGGCTTTGGGGCGCTTGCACCAGGTCACCAGGCCGTGGAGGGCGAAGCGGGCCTTGCTGTCGTCCTCCTTACCCGGTTCCCTGAGCATCTTGACCAGCTCGATGAGGGAGTCGGGCGCGCCCTTCATGATCTCGCTGAGGATGGCTTGGGCGTCCTCTGGCTTGTCGCAGGGCAGCTTTTGGACGAGGGCGGCCATGCCCTGGGGCGGCTCGGCCGCGCGCGCCGCCATCCCACACCACACGAGTGCCGCGGCGAAAGCCACTCTCGACACAATGCCTCTAGATGTCATCGTGGCTGCTCCTTTCGGATTATAGGACCCATAGGTCCTATGCGTCCTATGGTGCCTACACCGGCAGGTGCCATGGGGCGCGCATGGGGACGTTGACGAGGCGATTGGCCTCGTCGTCGCCGATGAACTGCTCTTTGTCGGGGTCGTAGTGGAGCTTTCGGCCGAGGCGGATGGCGATGTTGGCCAGGTGGAGGAGCGTGGCGCAGCGGTGGGAGACGTCGGCGTTGCCGGCGCACTGGACGCGGAGGCGGACGGCCTCCTCGAAGCTGCCCTCGCCTGCGCCGTACTTGCGCGGCATGTCGGGCACGGCGGCGACCACCTTCTCCTGCTCGGGCGTGAGGGTGGGCAGGCCGCGGTCCTCGATGGGGCACGGGCCGCCCCACTCGCCGCTCTCGAAGACGAAGGTCGTGCCGTCGGCGTACTTCAGGCTCACCCAGCCCCACAGTTGCACGGCGTCGGGGTGCTGGGGCTGGGGCGCCGATGCCTCGATCTCGACGGGGCTGGTGTGGTCCTTGGCGTAGCGGCACTGGGGGCCATCGAGGTAGTGCTGGCCCATGTCGGCCAGCCCGCCGCCGTCGTAGTCCCAGTAGCCGCGGAAGCTGCCCGACGCCCGATGGGGATGATACGGCTTGAAGGGGGAGGGGCCGAGCCACATGTCGTAGTGGAACCCCTTCGGCACCGGTTGCGGCTCCAGGTGCGTGCGCCCGCTCCACATCTTCACCTTCCAGTTGTACTGCGGGGGCGAGAAGCGCACGACGGGGCCGTTGTCCTTGATCACCCCGCTGGCCATGATCTTGTACGTGCGGTCGTTGGCCGCGACGCCGAAGCGTCCGTAGGTGCCGATCTGGAAGATGCGGCGGTAGCGGCGAGCCGTCTCCGCCACGGCTCGGCCCTCAGCGATGAAGCGCGTCATCGGCTTCTCGCACAGGACGTCCTTCCCAGCCTGCATCGCCATGATCGAGATCAGCGCATGCCAGTGCGGCGGCGTCCCGACGTAGACGACGTCAATGTCCTTGCGGTCCAGCACCCGGCGGAAGTCCACATAGCCCTCGCACGGGGAGCCGGCCTTGTTGAGCGCCGCTTGCAAGCGGGACTCATTCACGTCGCACACCGCGAGCATGAAGGGGGGCTTGCCCGGCTCGTTGGGGCGGACGGTGCCCGCGAGTGCTCCGCCGATGCCGATGGTGGCGCGAGTCAACACGTCGCTGGGCGCGCGGCGGCCCTCCCCGCCCAGCGCCCCCCGCGAAACGATGCGGAAGGCCCCAAGGCCCGCCCCGGCCCGAACCAGCCACTGACGCCGCGACTGCTTGGCGCTGCTGCCCACTGCACAACCTCCTGCTCTAGCCCGACTGCTCCCTCCCATTGCCGCCAGTATGTATGCTTCGGGGCAAAAAAGCAAGGGGCGTGGCCTTTGTCGGACAACACTTGCACGACTGTCGTTCCGAGCGCGCGACCGCCGCCAGGCGGGCGGCGCGAAGAACCTCTCAGGGGACGCCGTAGCATGGCGTAAGTGGCCACCGCTATGCCGCTCGGCCCCGCCCCGACAGATTCTCCGCTCCGTTTCACTCCGCTCAGAATGACCGCCGGTGGGCGGCGGCGCGGGGCAGCGGAGCTCGCTCTGTCTGAAAAGGGCCACGCCCAATAGCAAGGCACGTGAAACGTTTGACAGCGCGCATCCAGTACTATATGACGGGTGCGAAGGACGTCTGGCAGGAGGTGCCCCAATCTCAAGGCTTCGGCGACGCTTCGAGCGCCTCGTGGACCAGCACTATCAGGGGGTGTGGAGCTATGCCCGCTTCCTGATGCGCGGGGCCGCCGAGGCCGAGGACCTCGTGCACGAGGCATTTCTCCTGGCCTTCGACCGCCTCGCGTCGGGCGAGGAGTTCACCGGCGACCCCGGCCTCTGGCTTCGCGGCACGGTGCGCAATCTGGTCAAAGCCTGGTGGCGCCAGCGGCGCAAGCTGCCCCAGGACGTCGCCGACCACCTCGGCGAGCTGGCCGATGAGGTGGACGACGCGCTGACGGCGGCCGCCGGCGCCGAGCTGCGGGCGGCCCTCGACCACTGTCTCGGCCTGTTGGTGCCCGAGGACAGGCAACTCGTCGCCCGCCGCTACGAGGACGGCCTGCGGATCGCCGACATCGCCCGCCAGATGAGCAGCAACGCCGCCACCATCCGCGTCCAGCTCTTCCGCATCCGTCAGGCCCTGAGGCGATGTGTCGAGACCCAGCTCTCTCGCGGGATGGCCACATGAGCGACGACTGGCGCGAACTGCTTGACCGCGCGCTTGAGGGCGAGGAGCTCGACGAGCGCGAGCTACGCCTCCTGGCCGCTGCCCTTGCCGACGAGGGCGCCCGCCGCGAGGCCCGCGAGCTCTTGCGTTTCGACGCCCAGCTCCAGGGCCGCCTCGCGGCGGAGCCGGGCCGCGCCGCGGCCCTCTCGCGCGAGCGGCTGCTCGCCAAGGCCGCCCTGCGCGAGAAGCGGCTGGGCCTGCGTGGCATTCCCATGCCGCGGCGGACGGCCAAGGCCGCCGTTGCGGCGGCCGCGGCGCTCCTCATCGCCGCCCTGGGCTGGCTGCTGCTCCAGGGCCGTGGCGGGTATCCCGCGCCGCAGGCGCGCGGCGACTTCCAGGTGGCCGTCGCCGAGGGCGAATGGGCGCGGGCGCCGCGCGTCGAGCGCGGCCAGCGCCTGGCCGTCGGCGCCGGCGGAGCGCAGCTCCGCCTCGGCGGCTACTGCGAGCTCTCGCTCGACCCCAACGCGCGCGTGGTCGTCCGCGGCGAGGCCCGCAACGAGGCCGTCGAGCTGGAGCGCGGGCGCATCGTGTGCCGAGTGAGGCCCAGGAGCGGACGCTTCGCCCTCCTCACCCCCCTCGGCTCCATCGAGGTCAAAGGCACGGAGTTCATCACGACTGTGGACTACCCTGAACCCCAGGAAGGAGACGCGGACATGGGTAGGGTCAGAAAGGCCGTGACAGTGACGGTGATGGTCGTGTCGGGCGCGGTGGCCTATCATCTGGCCGACAGCGTTGGGCTGCTGAGCGCGGGGATGAGCCAGGCATTCGCCCGCGAAGACGAGCCCGAGCCCCTCGCTCTGCCCGACGGCCTGGCCGGCTTCAAGGGCATCCTCGTCGGCACCATCGTCGGCCCGGTGGACAGGGAGTTCCTCCTGAAGGTCGAGAAGATCGCCACCGTGTGGCCGCAGAGCCGCGCCGACAACCCCCAGGCCGCAGTCGGCAGAAACGTCGGCATCGTCGTCGGCCGGAACCGCCTCACCGAGCAACACATCCGGACCCTCAAGAGGCTCAAGACCGGCGACCAGATCATCGTCGAGGCGTTCCACATTGAGGGGAAACGCCTGACAGTCATGGAGCTCCTCCGCAAGGCCGGGGACACCCCTGGCGAAGGTGACAGGAAGCCCGAGCGCGGCAAGGGCGAGCGCGAAGGCAATGGGCGCGCGATCAAGCGCGATGGCGGCGAGCGCGAAGGCGAGGGACGGGCGATCAAGCGCGATGGCGGCGAGCGCGAAGGCGAGGGACGGGCGATCAAGCGCGATGCCGACGGCGAGCGCGAGGCCGAGGTGCGCGCCGAGGGGGGCGGGATGACCGGCCCCGATGTCGTCGAGGGCTTCCGCGGCATGATTGAGGGCACCCTCGTGGGCAAGAGCCCGGATGCCTTCGTCGTGCGGGTGGACAAGATCAACAAGGTGTGGCGGACGAACACGGCGAAGAGCCCCGAGGCCCTCGTGGGCAAGAGCGTCACCGTGTCGCTCAAGCAGGAGCCGCGCCCCGCCGAGGCCCTGCTCAAGGCCCTGGCCGAGCTCAAGGCCGGCGACCGCATCATGGTCGGCGTCGTCCACCGCGCCGGCAGCGGCCTCGCCCTGGTCGAGGTGCTGCGCAAGCTCGAGGCATTCTGAGGCGCGCGCCGGCCGCAGGCAGTCTGGTGCGCAACGCCGGGCCGCACCCGAAGCCCCGCGGGGTCCGCTCGGACCCCCGCGGGGCCTTCTTTTCCAGGCGCTCCCGTGTTGGGACGCGCCACTTGCGACGGCCCTCTCAGTCTTCGCCACTGCGGTGCTCCAGGCCAGCGGGAGCACAAACTGGGGGCGCGTCAGCCCGGCGGGGAGTCGATCATGCGAGCTGACAGTGTGGCTCGGCGCCGGGGAGGGGCTCGGCACGGAGGCCGGCGGGGCTGGCAGCGGCGGCGCGGACGGGGACGATGCGGCCGCGAAGCTCATCGGGGCCGGGGAAGAGGGTGCGGACGTAGCGCTCGGTGTAGCCGACGAGGAGGGCGGTGCGGGGGTCGCGCTCGGTCTCGACCAGTGGCTCGACCGTGCGGCCGAGGAAGCGGCGGTGGTAGTCGGCGGCCAGCTCGCGGGCGAGGGCGAGGGCCTCGGCGCGGCGGGCCTTGATGGTGGCCCAGGGCAGCTTGGGTGACATCTGCGCCGCTGCCGTGCCCGGGCGGTCGCTGTATGGGAAGACGTGGATGCGGCTGAAGGCGGCGCGGCGGGCGACGGCGATGGTGCGGCGGAACGCCTCATCAGTCTCGCCTGGAAAGCCGACAATGACGTCGGTGGTGATGGCGGGGTCGGGGATGCGGGCGCGGATGGCGTCGAGGCGGCGAAGGAACTCGTCCGCCGTGTAGCGGCGGTTCATCCCGCTCAGCACGGCGTCGTCGCCGCTCTGGAGCGGGATGTGGAAGTGGGGGCAGAGGGTGGGGCATGCGGCGGCGAGGGCGATCAGCTCGTCGCTGACCTCGCGGAGCTCGAGGGAGCTCAGGCGGAGGCGGCGCAGGCCGGGCGTGGCGAGCAGGCGCTCGACGAGCGCGACCAAGCTGCGCGGCTCCTCTCGTCCTCGTCCATCGTCCTCGTCCTCGTCCGTCGTCCTCGTCCCCGGTTCGACCCGCGACGAATCCAGAGCATCGAGGACGAGGGACGAGGGCGAGGACGGTTGGGGCGCAGGGCGTTCGCCGGTGTCGGAGCCGTAGGCGCCGAGGTGGATGCCGGTGAGGACCACCTCGGGGTAGCCGTTGGCCACGAGGCGGGCGGCCTCGGCTGCGACCTCGTCGGGCGGACGGCTCCGCACCCGGCCGCGCACGTGGGGCACGATGCAGTAGGAGCAGAAGTCGTTGCAGCCGTCCTCGACCTTCACGAAGGCCCGCGTGTGGCCGGCGAAGCGGCTGATCGCGGGCCAGGGATGCGGGACGGCTGAGGCGTGACGCGCGGGAGGAGAGGCAACGGGCGGCTCGCCCCGTGGCAGCTCGACGAGGGCGGCGATGGCCTCGGCTAGGGTGGGCTTCGCGGCGTTGGGGGCGACGAGGCGGACGCCTGGGATGGCGCGGATGGCCGCGGCGTCGGCGTCCACGCTACAGCCCGTGACGACGACGCGCGCATCGGGGTGGGCGCGCGCGAGGCGGCGGATGGCCTGTAGACCCTTGCGATGGCTCGCGCGGGTCACGCAGCAGGTATTGACGACGTAGAGGTCGGCGGGGGCGCTGGGCGGCGCCTCCTCCCAGCCCAGGCGCCCGAGGGCCTCGCGGAGAGCCTGGGTGTCGTGCTGGTTCACCTTGCAACCGAGTGTCACGAAAGCGCAGCGCAGCACGGTGGGCGGGCCTCTCGCTGGCAGAAGGGGTCTACGCTCAGTGTACATGAACCGGCTTGGTAACGGAAACGGCCTTCGAGTGTCGCCCCCAATCCCGGCGCACGGGCCTGAGCCTCTTGGCTCCGAAGGAGCGCACTATTATGGCCGATGGCGACGCCCTGGGAATCGGCTTTCGCTGTGCCCTGGCCCCGCATAGGGCGCCCACTCAGGGCGCAATGCCGGGGGCCACCGAGACCTGGGGCGCCTCAGCCATCGCCCGCGCCGCCAGGAGACAGAGGATCAATGTGCGCGCACGGCATCTGATCCTCTGTGCCAATTATTGGCACGCTCCATAAGCTCTTGTCCCTTCAGCACATACGACCGGCGATACCTCGGCGCGACAGGGGGCCACACCCGCTTCGCCTGGAAAACTGATCCTCTGTCGCCAGCGGGCCCTAAGCCCCCACCCCATCAAGCCACTTACCGATGCCCCCCATTCGTACAACGGAAACCAGCAGGCCCTTGTCAACGAGCTCCCCGCTCGTGCTGCCCCGCTCGGTCCGCCGCCCCCGCAGCGTGTCGAGGACCACCCGTGCAGAGACCTGGCACACGCTTGCCCGTCCTTCGCCGATTGGGGGCGATACTCAGGGCGTGAGCCGAAGGGGATGACTTGTTCACCTCGAACGTCGCACCTCGCACATCGAACTACAGCGAAGCTGTTTGGGAGGAGACCGAGAACGAGATCCGCTACCGCGTGCGGCCGCCGGAGCACTTCCGCCC